>Ga0172380_10000042_pt1 | contig 263027 bp, 268 predicted proteins | sample Leawe162metaG_FD_119747 | JGI IMG/M metagenome (GOLD analysis project Ga0172380, IMG submission 119747) | Leachate microbial communities from a municipal landfill in Southern Ontario, Canada - Leachate well 162 metaG | ecosystem: Engineered > Solid waste > Landfill > Unclassified | place... | reverse complement strand
GATATTACAATCCAGAGCTAGGAAGATGGATAAATAGAGATCCACTTGGAGAAGCTGGAGGATTAAATTTATATGCTTATGTTGAGAATAATCCTGTTGATAGGATTGATCCGTTAGGATATTGTTGGTCATTATGTAAAAATGGCAATTGTACTGAAAATACCTGTCCCAGAAAACCTAATCGAAATCGGCACAATAGAGATTTGATTTTACCGTGTCCACAACCAGTATGCGATCTAATTAAACGAGGTACAGAAAAAGGAAAAATAGTGGGAACCACGAGTTGTCTGGGCTCAGGTTTAGTACCTTGCAGTTGCACATTCCCAGAAAGAAGAAACTCTGGCAGTGATACTGCCGATGATATTGAGAACGATTGCACGGCGGCACATGAAAATACCCACTGGGTGCTCACCGGGTGCGCGAGAGATGGAGGTGGCCCGAACCCAGAATGTGCTGCATATAAGACCGAAATTGATTGTTTAAAAAAGAAAGCCAAAGAATGTGGCAGTGATCCAATATGCTATCTAACGTTGGCCCGCGATGTGCTTAGGGTTGGGCATTCTTGTGCAGTGATTTGCGGAGATATGGGTAAATCAAATATTGATCCAGATCGGGTAGCTGCATGTGCGAAGATGTCATTAAAAGCTTCTGAAGAGATAGTAGGACAAGCAGAACCATATATGCCCAAAGAAGAACCCTAATCTAGAGTTTAAAGATGAACCCCGCTAACTATTTGTAGGTGACAGAAAGGAGACTCTTATGTTTTAAGTTCATTCGTAAAGGAGACTCAAACATGAGAGACAAATTCAAAGGCAAACGGCTTGACTATCGCAGGAGCTGGTTAAGTTGTCGTGGTTTTAGTTTGGACAAACAATTTGATGAATTCTATCCAGAATCACGAAAAAGAAACTATATCTCATTTAAAACTAATATTATTAGCTCACAATACACGGATTCCAATGGTAATGTTGAGACTTATTATCATTACATAACCAAATGGATTCCCGATCGGCCCTCGTGGCAATGGTGGTATTACCGTAAACGAGAATGGATTGCACAAAGAATTGGCGTAAATACCGTTTGTGAACGACGCGGCGGCTCGATGAACTCATGGTTCCGAAAAAATCGAAATAAAGAACAGCGATTCAAGCAGAAGCAAGCACTTCAAAAAGCAATGCGGGATAACAAACTAGATGAATTCGTCCTTCCAGCACGAAAACGAGACATTCGGTGGGACTATTGGTGATTACAAAAATCAACTGAATTTCTATTGCAATTCGAATCGATACCCGATATAATACCTTGGATTAGTCAGCATTTTGTTTGTGCCTTGAAAGGAGAACAACAAATGTTATTTCTGAATGTCCTTGAATTTTTACTTATATGTTTACTGATGTGTGAAATCGGCATTCCAGCAATTAGGGGAACTAAATTTTTCCCTCTAATCAGAAGCCTTGGAGTTAGGAGTAAACTTTCAAATGTAAAAACGAAAATTGACAACGAAAAAATCAATCTTGAAATAATGCGAGAAACAGAAGAGCTGAAACGTCTGCAGGAAAGGCAAGTAGATGGCGAAGTCGAGAAAGTCGAGGAGCGTGTCACAAGAAACGTTTGTTCCAAAAGCTGTAGTTCAGGAACCAGAAAAAAGGAGAGAAACTGTAATGAATTTAGAGAATCTGAGTGTAACTAAAATTGTAACAAGAGTTGTTGCAATTGTATTTGTTCTAGCTATTATATTCTCGGCGGGTAGTTTATTTGAGACTTTGGATGCTAAGCAAATTATGGTAGTCCAGAGCCCCGTTGCCGGTAAATTAACTTGGTATACTACTCCAGGTATTAAGTGGCAAGGGTTCGGATCTGTAACGAAGTATCACAAGCGGGACCAGTTCTGGTTCAGTTCCAAAGACGATCAGGGTAAAGATACCGAAGACGCCATTCGTATTCGATTTAACGATGGTGGTCATGCGACTATCTCTGGATCATTTGGTTGGGAAAATCCACTAGATGATATCCATTTAACATTGCTTCATACTAAGTATGGAAGCCAGAGCGCGATTGAACAACAATTAGTACGAACGATCGCAGAAAAGTCAGTTTATATGACTGGTCCTCTTATGTCGTCCAAGGAATCTTATGCTGAGCGTAGAAATGAATTGTTAAATATTGTTGAAGACCAGATGCAAAATGGTGTTTATCGCACTGTGACCAGAGAAGCCAAAATGGATGATCCAATCACTGGAATCAAAAAAACTGTTAATATTGTTCAAGTGGTGACCGATAGTACAGGATTGCCCCAAAGGGTTGATGCATCTCCTTTGGCAGAGTTTGGTATCAAAACTTTTAACTTAAGTATCAATGAAGTTATTTATGACGGTGAAGTTGAAAACCAAATCAAACAGCAGCAGCAGGCAACAATGCAGGTCCAGATTGCTGTCGCGAAAGCAAAAGAGGCCGAGCAAGAGGCAATTACTTCTCAAAAGCAAGGCGAAGCCAAGGCGATGACAGCAAAATGGGAACAAGAAGTAGTTAAAGCCAAGGCAGTTACAGAAGCCGAACAGAAGAAAGAGGTTGCAATAACCCAGGCAGAACAAGCCCTTGAAGTGGCCAAATTAGATAAAGAATCTGCTGAACAATTCAAGATGGCAGAAACTTTGCGCGGAGAAGGCGAGGCAGCTCGCAAGGCAGCAGTGATGGCCGCTGATGGTGCTCTTGAAAAGAAAATAGAGGCGTATATAGCAGTGAGTCAATACTATGCCGATGCATTGTCTAAGCATGTCGGTCCATTGGTTCCATCTGTTATTATGGGCAATAATGGCAGTGGTGAATCAACAGGACAATATTCAAGCGTTATCGACCTAATGAATATGCTGACTATCAAGACTGCTCAGGATTTGGGTCTTAGCATGAATGTTAAGCCCCAACCGACACCAGCTAAATAATTTCTTGACGACAAAGCACAAGCAGAGCACTTTTGTCTCTGCTTGTGCTTATCTGATCAGATACGAGTGAGACGGATAGCAATGCAGACCAATCAAATACATAACGATGATTGTATCAATTTCATGCGCAATATGGAAGATAAGTGCATTGACATGACCTTAACTGATATTCCGTATGCTGAGTGTAATAAAGAATCTGGTGGTTTACGAGAAATAGATAAGGGGGATGCAGACAAATTAAATTTTGATTTAGATATATTTATTAATGAAGTTATAAGAGTCACAAAGAACTCAATTTACATCTTTTGTGGCATACAGCAAGTCAGTCCGATTTACAAGAAATTCCGTGAAACAGGATTGGTCACTCGTCATTGTATATGGGAAAAAAGAGACCCATCACCAATGAACGGTCAATTTACATGGCTTTCAGCCATTGAAAACTGTATTTTCGCAAAGTTTCCAGGTAGTATTTTTAACGAATTTTGTCAATCTAATGTATGGCGAGAGAACAGTGGGAGTTCAAAATTACATCCCACACAAAAACCGATAATGTTATTTAAGCGATTAATTGAGGCATCATCGGTTAAAGGTGAAATAATTTTTGATCCTTGTATTGGAAGTGGCACAACCGCAATTGCAGCATTAAGCTGTAAAAGAAAATTTATTGGAGTTGAAAAGAATCTAGAATGGTGCAAAACTGCACAAAGGAGAGTGAAACAGTCTCTTAGGCAGGACATATTTGCCAGTATGTCATGAATTAGAAAGGATTTTTGACGAATTTTATTCTAATGTAAGTAACTATGAATTGGTTACAGAAAATATTCGCCAACGGGCATTTCAATGCCCGATTTTCTAAACGAAATTATCCAATATTTCGTATTGCAGATGACAAAATTGAGGTTCCACCGCAAATCGACAGCATGACTCCTCCTGTTGTCCCAGAAGTTGAACCAGTGGCCGCTCCGCAGACCACGGCTAAACAAACCTTATTTTTGGTTGTATCTGATAACCCTAATAATTTAACGATTGGCACTAATCCTGCGATTGGTGATCTAATAACACAACAAGGGAAAAGGCTGTCACCAAATTGGACTGTCAATGACTATAACTTTGACTCTTTAAAAATAATTAAACACAATATTGTTAAGGGAATTTTATCCTCGCTACAATCATTTCCGGCAAAATCTGACGACTGGGTTAAATCTAATGTTATAATTGATCGAGCATCAAACTTAGTAGTGGTGCCCAAGTCATTGTCGATGATCGTAAAAAAGAAGCCAGTTGTGTTATCGCCAAATACAGCACCGGCGGTTATGGCGTCATTACAGTTGATAGTTTCCGATATAACTAGAACTCTCCAGAATTATCGAGTCGATGCATCTGTCGAAGTGCAAAATGCAATATTCCCAGAGTCTCAGAAATTAGAATCTCCATCTGAACAATCCGGAGAACAATCTGGTTATAATTTAAAATTTGAGTTTATTAAAAACCAGTATGAACCAGATTATCATTTTCGCATAAATTTGCGTGAAGAGTTTTCTATACGTAATTTCAGAGATAATTTCCAACAGTGGCGTGATATATTTTTGAATCTAGTGACTAAGGCAATTTTCTGCGTGCCGGGTGCTCCTCCTAAAAAAATTGGTTCCGGTAACCCGGTAGTATTTGCCTCGCCACCCACAAAATACACCAAAAAGGCAAATGTCGAACCCGAATCTACTTTTGGGACTTCCGATGGAATTGGCACAGGAGAAACTCAAGTATCGTATAAACCGGAGTATATTAGTCCAAAGTCATTCAACATGGGATCGGCAGAGCGCCGTAAGCAGGCAATTGTAGATGCCCGACAAGACCTTCATTACTATGATGACCGAGATAGTTATTTGTATTTACGAGGCAGTTGGAATGCTTACGGTCGTTTCGCTGTTTTGCTAAATAATCAATTCGACAACCAATCCTTGAAAGATGGGTTATCGCTGCTAATGAAGTCAGAGGAACAAGAAGGACGAGCCGGACTTAGAAAGAATGTTCGAACCATTCGGGCCGGCGTGTCTTGTGTAAACTCCATGGCTGATAACTATGTTCAGGATAACTGGAAACGAGATGAGAACTTTAATAAAGTATACTATCCTGACGTGTTTTTTGATGAAAACGGACAACCACACCGCCCAGGAGACAAGCCGGGAAGAAAACTTGATTTATTTCAACGAACTAAGGATCCACTAAAATTAGATGAAAGAACCGGATTACCTAAAACAGATATTCCACGGTTTATGCACGCAATTAAAGATTATGCAATTCGTCGTCGGGATCCTCGAACAGGAAAAATAGAGACATATTGGCCAAAACTAGGCCATAAAAGAACCATTCTAACAATGTATTCAAACCAGCGAAACATTTGCGGAGATGATACGGGCTTGGGCAAAACTTCAGAGTATATTATGGCAGCAGATATGCGAACTAACGAAGAGAATGCTGCCAATATAGCTAGAACATTTGGTAATTCAAGTGGTAGAGTTTTAGTAATTACACTAGCAATGCTAGTTAAGCCATTTAACAATTCGATTGTCGAAATACTTGGAGAGCAAGCATCAATTTCGAACGATCCGGGTAATCGGGCGAAGTGGACAGTTATGTCATACGATACATTTCGTAGCGATCCCAAAAGCAAACAAATGCAGTTATTGGTGAAATCTGTTACTTCACAATGTTATGATGTTCTAATTTTAGATGAAGCCCATGTTTTGAAAAATCCGAATTCTAATAGATCTCGGAATATCGCTGCAATATGTGATTATATTCCGTTTGTCTGGATGGGCAGCGCGACTATTTCCGCAAACCGCCCTGTGGACATTCATCATCCACTGAAAATGTTAGGACATCCTTTGGGGCAATTAAGCCAAGCTGAATTTATGCGACAATACACCGAAATGACCAGCAATAATCCCGCATCTCAGTATGTCGATCAGACACGGGCTGATAATCAAATTGCTAGCGTAGAGGGATATGACATAGCTAATGTTCCTGCATTTTTAAAAGAAGTTGTATTTCCATCTAGGGAATATAAATCTCTATCTTCTGTTCTTGATAGAATCCAGTATGCTCAAAAAGCATCAATTCATGGCTTAAAATCTCTCGTTGATAAACAAGTGGGAAAGATAATGGATCTATCAGCAATGTTGATTCTGACGAATGTTTATACCCGACAGACCAAAGAAGATGTGTGGAAAGAAGATGCATCATTAAGACATCCTGGGAAAAGCATTGAAGATATTGATGCCACGTTACCCAAACATATTGAGCATGAAATTTTAGTTCCGCCACAACAAATAGGTCGGGATGCATTACAGGAAATTAATCAGGAAGCGATGCATTCAGCCGATCCAAAAGGGTTTGCAATAGTAAGAAAAATTAAAATCGCTGAAAAGAAAGTCCCGATTACAATAAGCCACATATCTAATATTTGGGCACAGTCTCCTAACCCAGAGAAAATTTTGGTTTTTACGGGATTCCACGAGTCGGGTCGGCTGTTGGCAGAAGGTTTAGGGCAAAAGCTTAGCATTATGTTTCCGGGACAAAATTTTAAATGCATTCGTGCCGTTGGACCCGATATTAATATTGAGAATAGACAATCTTTTGTAGATGAGTTTAAGCAGAATCCTGCAGCAAAAGCACTGGTATTAGGTATTGAATCTGGCGGGACTGGCATTGATGTTCCCAATATAACGAGCCACTGTTTCTTTAACGATTTGCCGTGGACACCCCGTGCAATTGTTCAAGCTAAAGGGCGAATCTATCGTATGAATACCAAAGATGATGTAAATATTTATTATGTTGCTGTTGATGGAACACCCGACAAGATGTATGCCGCATCACTCAAGAAGAAAGAAGCGTTGGCGAATATGGTTCAGGGCATTAATAAGGCATATGCAGATAAGGTTCAAAATCACCAGGACACATCCGAGGAAGTGGCACGTTCTCGTGAGATTTACTGGGATCTGGTAATGGATCAAGTTCGAGATGCGGTGATTGCCAATGAATACATTAAAACTGGCATTTATTATGATATTACAAGACCAACGACTAATGCACATAGTTCTTCGTGGCTAAGAAAGGCGATCTCATGAGTTGGTTGTCAAAAATATGCGGTAAGCACTGGAAAGATAAGAAATGGGTGACACTGTGGCATCTAAGCCCAGATCGCCACAATGTTTTGATGCCACGATCTACTCTTGGCAAGGGCGAATATTCGCGAACTGGTTTATATTTTACGGAATCATTTTATTCACTTCTTAATGACTGGATGGGATTTGTCGCTGGTAAGAAAAAGAGTGAAGGATCTTATTCCAAGTTGTTTTTACACAAAGTAATTGCACCGGAATGGGTAATTAAAAAGTGTCACAAAGAACGATATGAGGTATTTAAGGCCGAAGATGAGGCAGATGAAGCGCTTTTTGGATTTTGGGGGTGGGGACAACAAACGTTTATGCCTGAGAAATTTTTTCCATATATTAAACTAGTTAGCATTGATGAATATGATTTTGAAGAATTACAAGATTTATACGATAATGCCCAAAGATATAGACACAATATAGAAAATTTGAGCGATCCATCTCGTTACATTGGTTTGTCTAATACTCCAGAAGATAAAGAAAAACTGCGTAACACCAGAATAGACAATGAGTATCGTCGGTCTAAAATGACTGTTCAAGATGAAATGAAAAAACGATACCCCAAAGACAAAACTGCCGCTGGATGGTACGAATCATCGATTTATGATAAGGCGTGGTGGATAGCACCAGATGGAACTGCTCATGATGTTCTTTCTACGCACCATCAATGGCCCAGAGAAAACAAACAATTGCTTGAAAGTAAATACAATCTGAGTCTAGACGAATGGTATCAGAATGAGATAGAAAGATACGAAGCAGAGGAATTCAGTGATCTTCGAAACGAGAGAATTAGAGAGTTGTCCTATGCTCAAGATATTGACGAATCGCAAGTTGTGCTATCTGAAAGAGACGAAGAAGAAATTTCTAACTGGGCATCAGAATCGGCCGATGATTTATTTAATAGCAAGTATGGTCTTGCAGTCGTTGATTTGCTAATAGAAAATGGATGGATACGAGTAGCTAAAAAAAGCGTCATACACTTCGAAGGAGAAGTATCATCCAGTTTTTATAATAGAATTGAAATATTTTTGATAAATAAGATTTCTGGAGTCTGGAAGGATCGGGGGTATCGTATCGTAATTAATGACGCCGAAATCACATCTGGTGATCTACAAGATGCGGGCACTCTTGAGTTGGCGATTAAAAAACCAAGAAGATTTTCTAGATATTATATGGATAGAAGATGAATCGAAAGAATTGGCTACAAAAATTTTCGCACATTCAGAAACGTAGAGTATCAAGATACGGACACTATGTTATTTTCCTGGTTAATGGACCACAAGTTCGCAAATCTTCTTTGTCCGCCGAAGAGTTCACTAATTTTGCAATACATGATGATTTCCCCAATTTAATACCCAAAAATGAAATTTGGATTAGCAATGAAGTATCCGGTGAAGAAAGATATTTTGCTATCCATGATGCACTATATCAATTAAAGTGCATACAACGGGGCATGAGTAAATCCGAAGCATATGAAAGAGCAATATTAAATGAGAAATCTATGCGACAGTCTAAACTGCTTTCACGGCATAGTCCAGAATCAACAAATAAACCTGCTCCGGAGTCAGTTTACATTAAACGATATTGTCAATTGGGTGATATTTCTGTATGGATAGTAGACGGATCGAAGATTCGCGATTTGTTTAAAACTGATTTTGTGGATGGAGGGCATGGATATGTTTATCCGTGGATACCAAATGACGAAGTATGGATCGAGTCTGGGCTGGATGACCGGGAAATAAAATATACTTTGTATCACGAGGTGTCAGAGCGTAATTTAATGAAAAATAATCATATGGAATATCACCAGGCTCATAGTAAAGCATCTAAATTGGAATTTGAATGCCGTAACAAATCGGGATGCCCCAAACCGGAGAATTGTAATGTTTAAAATTACCTCGCAATTGTTACTATTTGCAGATAGAAAATATAGTTCTACGCAGATAGACGCACCCAAAAATATTGCAGATATTGTGATGAACTTTAATAAGGAAAATATAAAAGAGAAAGATTTGTTTAAATCTGATGATTCGTTTGGCAGAGAAAAAAATGTTCATATAACTGTTAAGTTTGGTATTCACACCAAAAATGCCGATGAAATTAAAGGCATAGTGTCGGATTTTGGAGGATTCGATATTGAACTTGGAACAGTGTCGAAATTTGAGTCAGATGAATATGATGTAATTAAAGTTTCCGTGAAAAGTCCTCAACTCCACGAGCTGAATAAACTGATCGCAGATAGTACTGAATGTACTGATACTCATCCTAAATATATACCGCATTTGACTTTGGCATATGTAAAACCAGGATCATGTGATTTCTTATTAGATAATGAGGAATTAGATGGACTGAGCTGGCATGTTAGAGAGATTGTATTTAGTAGTGTTGATGAAGAAAAATCAAACATATCACTCTAGAAATGCATTAATGCCATTATACATACCGCACTGAACCGTATCTTCGGCTGTGTTCCAAATAGGATCATCGCATTTCTGGGATATTGCTCTGCCTGTAATTTTGGTACAATTATTTCAGCTAAGCACATCGTGCAAATATATTTCTCTCCCGCATTTGTCACATCGGTTGCTGTTAATAGACGACCAAGACCTTAACGCATGCCCCTTTTCTTTTGCTATTTTTTCAGCTTTTTCTCGCCAATATGATCGTAAAGTTTCTCTTCTTTCTTCTATGCCATCCCACTTTTGATATGTCTGCCCGAAAAGCTGGGTATCTAAATACCCCGTGCATGCTATTTTTTGTAACCAGTTCATGCTTAATATTTAGACATTTTTGAAGTATAATCCTTTGTGCAGAAAGGAGGAAGTTTAAAAATATAACAACATTAATACAAGCAATGGCTAAAGGAATGCCCAACTTTAAATCGGAATTTATATCATAGAGGAAATATTATGAACTGGTTTATTAATTTACTACAAAAAGAAGCTCGCCGTTTCGGGCCAGGGCATGCAGTCAGGTATTATAAGTCCCCACAAAAAGGGACTGGCAAGGGCGTTGTTCATACTCCATCTTTTTCCAAAGGCCGGGTAGTTGATTATGATTCAGTTAGTAGGCGCTACAAAATTTGGGATGATTCTTTAGGCCAAGAGGTGCAAGTTCATCCAAGAAATTTAGTTCCAGATAGTATATCAACTATGACCACAACACCGGAAAGCAGCATGGGCAATGAGAATATACCATAATACCATACCATCGACTCATATTTTTACTGAAGCTGCTGGCGTTCCCAAAGAATCTATATTATCTGACGTGACAATCTATGAAGAGGCATTAGAATATATAAAATGTGATATAGCAAATACTATTAGGCACGAGGCGGCGCATAGAGAAGATGAAGAACGTCGAGATTTATCGGTAAATCCAGATTTCCAAGCATATACCGCCGAAGGGAGAGCTGAACCAATTGCTGAACAATCCGAACAAAGTTGCGATGCGTTATATCCGCAGAATCTATCTAAACCAATCACGGTTAACGTAAATCAAGTATTTGAAGAAGCAAAATCAATGTCAGGTATAGATCCTGGGTATTTACCAGATGTTAAAGCGGTTGTATTAGATGAATCTGTCAAAGGCATGTATTATATGCAAGAAATACCCGGGATGTATGGGTATCAAGGGGGAAATACATTAGAACAATCCGGAGGATTTCAACAGGTCCAAGGATGGGATGGAACACAATATATAAATGTTGGAGTCCATTTTAATCCCTGGATGGTTAAAGAGCAACCAAAAACTTTTGGTCCTAATGTGCAGACCGATGGAATGGAAGCCGATCCGGATATGATGCAGCAAATGAGAGGTGGAACGTCTATTCCGTCATCTCCGTCTGTCCCTGCTGTTCCGTCTATAGGAGCGAGGTAACCCAATGAAAATACCAGAAGAACAAATGATTAAAATAAATAAAGTTATTGAAAAATTGGAAAAAACATTAGATAGTGAAACTGTTCTGTCCAGTGCAGATATAGATAACGTTGATATGGAATTAAATGAAATATTGTCGCATATTTCTCCGGTTAAGTATTTCAAGAGATTGGCATGAGCTGGTTTAAAAGGGCGTATAATATATCAACCCAAACGTCTGCGTCAATGTATGCTGTGACAGACCCGATAGAGTTCTACGAATGGCAATATAATGGCGTCATCCCGAAAGGAACTACATTCAGCAGTGTCATGCCCAGAAGCGATAAATTTACAGACGGATCTATAATTGTTACCGCAGAAGTGGATCCCAAATATATGGGACCAAATGGACAATTAAATTCAGATATTCCAAATAATTCTAAACTTTCAGTGGGTGAGGTATACAGTCCTGGAGACTTGATGAATCGTTTTAATAACCTTTTACAAGAGTTCAATAAAAAGATAAATGATTTTAGAATTAATACTGTTTCTCAAAAATACGCTGTTACGAAACATAAAAAGCCAATTCTTTACCGCATATCCCAAATAGATGAAAACACAGCACGAGTTGAAAGCTTCGGGTATCTGTCAAATATTAGCGAGAAATTAACTGAAGCCAAAAGCAAAGTGTCTAAGCAATCCAATGTAAAACAGGGCAGATCTTACGAGATGTCCGATGTCAGAAAGTTAGAAAACTTGCTTACCTACATGGAAAACAGCAGCATTCCTATGGACTCAGGAAAATATGATTTTCTCGTTAAATGTGCTGGTCTATCCGCAGAAACCGATAATAACATGACTTGGGCTTCTTGTTATATTAATATTTCTCCAGAAGGAAAAAACATGCACGATCGAATTAATAAGTTTCAAACGTTTAATTGGGTTCGTGCAATAATTTCCTTAAAATAATTGCCGAGCCGAAGTAGGACATGCTTCGTTTTTATTAGTATGTTATGTAGACTCGGAGAAATAGTTGAGTAGTTTGTTTGAAAACTATTGGTCCTTGTATTCGTCAAAAACCTTAATGGAGCGTCGTAAATATTTTGATTCATTGGGGTATCGGGAACAGCAGGAATTAATTAAATCTTTTTTCAACGATAGATGGGACCAATACATAGCCAAAAACTTTCTAGACAGAGCACTTGATTACATTAACATATCTTATAATCTAAATTTGATTGACATGAGAATAAAGGTCCTACAGGATCACAAGATTTTCATAGTAGAGAAAAGGAAATGGGATAATATCGTAAAATTAATTGAAACTTTTTCTGACTATTATGATCCTAACATAGCCCTGGGTAACCTTTCTGTGTCAGTTTGGGGCAGAACAGGACAGTTCTATAAAATTAGCCATTTGGAGGAAAAGTAATTTATGGCAAAAAGATCAAAGGGAAAATCCAATCGTAGCAATGATACGAATCGTGATGAAACTTTTGGAAGTATAGAGCAGCAGATTAACGGTAACGGCAAAATTGTTATTACCGCTAAAAATGACGAACAAAAAGTAATGATGCAAACTATTGCTTCTCATGATATTAGTTTTGTCAAAGGGGCTCCCGGTAGTGGAAAAACCTATATTGCCGTTGGTTATGCATTACAAGAACTAATGAGAGGAAGGTATAGCAGGATAGTATTTTCACGACCAGTAGTTGAAGCCGGAGGTGAAAGATTGGGATATTTGCCAGGTGATATGTCAGAGAAAATAGACCCATATATGGCACCTATTTTTGAAACAATGGCACAGTTATTACCGGGAAACATATATAAAAAATTTGTAGGAAAAAATGTTGATTCAGTCATACGAATTTTACCCTTAGCCTACATGAGGGGTATCTCATTTGTTAATTCATGTATTATATTAGATGAAATGCAAAACTCGACCCCAGAGCAGGTGCGCATGGTTTTAACCAGATTTGGTGAGGGGTCGAAAATGATACTATGCGGAGATGTCAGACAATCAGACATCCAAAGAGTAAACGGGCTACGGGATGCTTTTGATTTGCTACAAGACGTAGAAGGCATTGGATTCTGTACTCTAACTACCGATGCGATCGTTCGACATCCGATTATTGCTCGAATAGAGAAAAAATATGAGGAAAGATATGAAGCAAATGTTCGAAATAAAACTGTATAATATATAATGGCTGTAAAAAAAATAACCATCGAGGGGGTTGCCGAATTCGGTGGCAATGAGTTTGTGTTTGTCTGTGGGCATTGTAACGCTCAGCGCAGAGACAACACAACTATTGAGTTCAATTTCAAAGAGCAGAAAGTGTTTTTCTACTGTCCGGAATGTAAAAAAATGAACGAAATGTTTTTTGGTGAGCGCAAACCTCCTCCGTATCCTAGGGCAAAAATATTGAGATGAGACTTGTATATAGTTCATAACACAACAGATAAAACCATAATGCTATCAGATTTGCGGGCTGAGATCAAACCTCATGGCATATTAGATTTAGAGCGCGTTGCAAGTCGATCTGCAATAGATGCCAGTCTTGACTTAAAACATGCCCTTAAAACTAAGAGTGTCCAACTGGGCAGGCATACTACTGTCCATGTCAAACCGAGTCCACAGATAATTGAGCGTGAAAAAATTGTCGAGCGAGAAATTGATGAACATAAGTTGGCAAATATTATTCGTAATGTAGTCTCAGAAGAAATAGGAAAAATACCTCAACCAGAAAAACATCAAGAAATCGTAAAACCATTTGATTTCAATGATTTATTTAATCAAATAAGAGATCAGATTAACTCTATAAAAATAAAACAAGAGCCACAGAAATCTCTTGATACAATGGGAATTAAACCAGAGCAATTTGCTGAAATCTCTCAGAAATCTATAGATAAAATTACGGAAGATATTGAAACTGGGAAATCTCAGAAAAAGAAAGTTGTACAAATAATTAACAAGGATAAATTAGAAGACCTGGCGGGTCAGTTGTGAGGGAACCATGAAAAGTCTTGATTGTGGTACAATGTTTTTGGTTAAAGGCGAGATAGATGAGTTGTCAAATGGCACAACCTTTACTTCCGAAAGAAACGCATTTTTACAAGTTGCGTCTAATGATGACACTATAGATATACTCAAAGATGAGAAATGGTCTTATGCCAAGTATCAGGACAATTATTATATACTTGGAGAAGATGCGCTTAAGCTCAAAAATATGTTAACCATTCATTCACAGGATCACGAACACAATATAGTGGTTCAAAAAGTTGGTGAATTGCGTCGCCCCATGAAAAGCGGTATTCTTAATACTGGCGAGGAAAAACTAAGTGTCGCAATAATACAAAAAATAATAGAGAATCTAGTGGGTAAACCATCTCACGAAAATGAAGTGCTTTGTTTTTGCGTGCCAGGGGACCCAATAGATAGCAATTTGTCGGTTGCTTTTCACAAAACAATGCTTTCTAATTTCCTTAAATCATTAGGGTATCAAGTTGAATGTATACCAGAAGCTTTGGCAATTATTTTCAGTGAGAGACCAACAACAACAGACCCTGAAACCGGCGAAGAAGCACCATTCAGTGGTGTTAGCATGAGCTATGGTGCTGGGATGTGCAACGTGTGTTTCGGTTGGAAAAAGATGCCCTTAGTGGCTTTTTCTACATCTCGTGGCGGAGACTGGTTGGACATCGAGGCATCAAAAGTTGCCGGAGTTAATGTATCAGCAATTACCAGGTTTAAAGAAAAACGATTAGACCTCGATAAGGTTGATTATGGCGACATGAAACAGGCTGCTCTGGACATCTTTTATCAACAGCTAATTGAGCATTCTCTTGACAATTTTTCTGAAAAGTTTAAACAGCTTGATACCCAAATAGATAGCCCACTTGAAATCGTGATTGCCGGTGGAACTGCTAGCGTCCCTGGCTTCTTAAATAAATTTAAATCTGTGCTCGATACAAAAACCAGTATTCTTCCATTTAAAGTTAAAAATGTTCGAATGGCTCAAAATCCCCTCCTGTGCGTTGCTAACGGCTGTTTGGTTAAAGCCATGTCGGTTGAAAGCAAGAAACCCAAACCACCTAAAAAATAAAGGAAGGTCTACCTCAAAAACTCTATATAACTCCAGACTAGTTTTTAATTAAGCTAGGAGGTGTATCATCGGCTATTGTAGTGTTGTTGAGGTTGACTTAGTGCTTGGACAGGCGTTGACTGGTGCCCGGCCAGAAACACCAGGACAGCAAATCGAGCTTATTAACATTGGGAATACGCGCGACTTAAACCGTATTCCTAACGATGTTGTCGAATATTACATTTCTTTGGGCGATAATCAAATTGATGGTATTCTATCCCAGATGTATTACACCCCGCTTGTGCAATGTGCTAACGGGCAATGGACTCTTGATACTGATATCAATGAATATAATCAAACCATTGAAATATCCGATGCATCAAACCTTGTTCCTGGTGACCAGATTGTGATTAGAGATGATGATACCGGAGTCGAAGAGCACCATATTGTAGAATCAATTGTTGATCAGTACAGTTTTACTGTAATGGATCCTATTGGAACATTCTCTGGAAATGAAGTAAGAGTCATTAGAATCCAATATCCTCCTCCAATTAATCAAATTTCCGCCAGATATGCCGCGTCTTTCATATATGACAAATATTTTTCAGCTCAAAACGCACCGAATGTTTCTGATTATGGCAAAACAATGAGAAATATAGCAATGGGTCAGATTAATGACATTCTAAATGGTCGTTCTGTTTTAAAATGCCAGAGACGAAAAGGCGACTTACATGGCAATCCCTGGATTGATTCATCTTATGCTCACAGAGAACTACCACAAGGATATGACACCGGAAGGGATATGAGTAAGTTGGAATAATTAGGAGGGAACGATGGACTCGATAGTAATTGATGACTCAGGATTAGACGAATTAATAGAAAAACTCAGGAGTAGATCTCGGCATCTTGATTCTATTACCAAACGAAGATTTGTGAACACGGACTCTATAATGACTAGCAGACCGTATTTGCATCAGAACTCAGATGAAATTAGCGAAGAAGAGAGCGCCTTACTTGAACAAAGTAATCCTGAAATAATCAAATTTTTGCAGTATTTAAAAGAGAGTACATTTAAATTTTTTGGATAAATTATGGATAGTCTAGCAATTCTACAAACATATAGGAAGATCATTGCTAGATATATAGTTAATGAACGAAACATTACGTCTGATATATCTACTGGTGATACATCAATTTCTGTTGAAAGCACCAGAAGATTTAATATCGGTGAAAAAATAGCAATAATTAATAATACATCCCAAAAAGCCGAAGTGGTCGTAATAGATGATATCCCAGATTATCAAACCATCACAATATCCGAGCCAACGATTGCATCATATCCGCATTCCAACAGTATTATACGGAAGATTTTAGGATACGAGTCTGGGATCGAAGGATTTATACAAGCCATTTATCTTGGAGAACCAGAAGTAATATCCCATTATCCTGCTATTACAATTGATCTGAAAAGTAGAAATTCCGAATGGCTAACAATAGAATCAACCAAAGAAACATACTCGATAGATATCACTGTATATGTTCTAGCACAGGACTATCTTACTCAATTCGAATTAATGCATACCTACATTGACTATATTGAGCAAGCACTTTTTAGATCATTCTATCCACTTGTTGAGCCATATAATACTGCATCTTTGAGATACGATGTATCTGCAACCGATACTGTTATACAAATAGAACCATCAGATATAACTAGTTTTGAGAAAGTTTGCAGCGGATGGATATGGTTGGAAAATATAGATTATTTACTGTATAACCGAGTCAGCAGATATATGGGTAATGGTATATACGAACTAACTAGAGCAATAGGCAGGGAAATGTACGCGGGTGGTACTGTTATTGCTCCTACTCGACATATCTTTAATACTCTGCCCGAATCAACACAGTTCGGCACCGTTAACAAGGGAACGATGTTGAAAGCCGGTCGTATAACCGTTCGCGCGGATGAAGAAGTGTGGAGGGGTGTGCCGTATGTGGACCCACTTACATTTTAAATTTGAGGTGAAAATGTGAAGGTATTGGTTATTGGATTATCTCCAAGTCTGCTGACATCACGAGGAAAATTGTGCTCTGTTATTCTGAGATATTTGTATATTAATGGCATTCCTGTTAGTGGCCTGGTATGGGGGCATGACACAAACTATTTTATTCCAGATACTGATGGGAAATTCTACTTTCATTTTCCGCTTGATAACACCGAACACAAAATACCAATAACACCATTTGTTCGTGGAGATAATGAAAGTGTGATAATATATGAAACCATTAAATCTCTGCGTCCAGATGTCGTATTAACAATTGGTGATTATAACGACTTCTTATACATGAAAGCCGTTAAATCGTTTTGTGATGAAATTAAGTGGATGTGGGTCTTATCAAACTACTCATCTCCAATAAACGAAAATAATCGCGAATTGGTCAATAGCGCAGATGGTATTCTGTGCACAAGCGAATACGGGTATTCGTCAATAAAAGATTTCTTTGAAAAGGAATTAATTGAGTATTGCTACGTCGGAACTAATTCTAATGTATTTCACCCGATGAGCAGGATGAATAAAAATAAAATATTCCAGATTATGGTATCTGGCAAAAATTCACAAGTAGATAATATTCCATCTGTCATAGAAGCAGTATCAAAAGCAAAAAAAATTATCCCGGAACTAAATACATATATACACACAAATCTTTACGATTCTTGTGGAGAATATGATCTGGAGCAGATTGTATACAGATTCGATCCAAAAGGTGAATTTATCCATTTTCCTAATAAATGTGTATCAATTTTTGGAGGCATATCCCACGAGGATCTGGCAGGCCAGTTGTCTCTGTCTGACATTTTTATATCAGTGCCTTTAATTTCTGCGACATCAATGAGTGTATTCGATGCTCTTGGATGCGGATGTTTCCCTATACTGAGTAATTGTGGGTCTAATATAAATTTAGCGCGACTATTAAGTGAATATTCACAAAATCGATATAAATCCGATGATTTCTTGGTTAGATGTGCTAATCTGATGGCTCCCGGTGGTACATATCTGAGTATTTGCGACTGTGATGATCTGACACAAAAAATAATAAATGCTTACAACATTAAAGGAGACTGGCAGGTTTTTTCTCAATTTATACATCAATATACTCGCGAGGGATTCCTAAAGGCAGTGGTAAATATGTTGATAAAAGTGAAGGAATCCGGCGAAATACTATGCTTAGAGGGCATTTAGGAGATTAAATATGGCAGCTATTAAAGTAGAGAATTATCAAAATATAACCAGCCTCTATACATCTGCACAATTACAAGTTGTAGGTATATCTGATTATTATTATGAAGCAGCCAGAGAAATTGTTTTGTTGCAAACATTTGATCCGGAATTAGACTTGCTCGCGCCATTCTGGCAAGCCTATCTTGCGGCTACTACTGCATACGCCAATCCTCCAAGCGCTGTAATTGCGGCAGTTGCATCATTACAATCGCATATTTTAGATAAAGCTAGGACGGATGCTGGTGCGGTGTTTACAAATATTAATGCATGGATAGATGCTGGTGCAACAAACGGCTATCTTACTGCTGCAGTGGGACGACAAGATGAAACAGGTACTGGAGACGAGTCTTTTAAGATGGAAGAACAGTTTGCAGCTTTAAGCGCAAAAGCAGGATACGCGATTGATGCAGATAATATTCTGTAATAAACGCTAAGGAGACCAATATGCCTTGTGATGATACTTGCGAAAGGACTGTGGATTTTAATTTTACGCGGTCCAATTTAATCGAGCCAGATCCAATTTATCATTTCGCAAATATGGGTTGGGTTGGTTTCATGAAGCTCAAAGTTGCTGATTTTAATAACATTTTGAGAGTAACATCGGCGAATGTCAACCTAAAACAAGAAATAACTAAACCCGATGTTATTGATGGTCGTATTGACCCCACCGTTTATCAACTCGGTCCTAAACTAATAGATGGCACTTTCAGCATGCCACTGATAGCAGACAACAGAACAGGGGGATGTCCCCAAGACGTAACAACCGAAGCATCAACTCTATTAAATGCTATTTGGTGTTGGGTGACTGCTCGTGGAGAACAAGGAAGATTACTGTGGAGTGACGCGGAATTAGAGATTAGATACGCCAATCATGCCGCTTATAAATTTAGCCGTGCGATACCCAATACTTTCTCACTGTCAGTTACCCAAGGCGACATGATTAAAGTGGATATTGAAGTTTATGGCACAAGCCGATCTAGATACAATAATGTTGAATCTAGCCCTCTTATTACAGACTTTTTAGCTCCTGCGCGAGTATTAACATGGAATGATATTACTGTTAATGGGATTGGTGGATGCAGCCGCCCTGATATTTTGTTCTACTCAAACCAAGTCCGAGAATTCAAATTAGATATTAATAATCATGCCGATCGATTTTTCACCTTAAATGGTTCTTTATATCCTTTGGACGTAAATGTGGGAAAAAGAGAAGTAACAGGATCATTAAAACTGTTGGGGCTACAGGATAGATTGCGTGAAGTGGCTGAAACAAATCAGGATTTCTTTACTGAAAAGAATGAAATCCGAATGGCAATGTATGTCGGTAACGATACATTTGACCCAAGCACCAGCACAACAATCCCAAGAGACTGGACATCAGATTCTGCACCTGCTGGTAATATTTTTGCCAAGAAGGTTACTGGTGTTGTATTTCAAATAGAAGAAATTGAAATGACTAATCAAGTATTAGAGACAACCGTAAACTGGCACGGAATGGCCGACGACACCGAAGAATACGAAGCTCTTTCGCCAAGTACGTCATGTTCCTTCCCCGCGTGGGAAGTCTAATCCGAAATACATAGCGGGCGGGGATTCCCGCCCGCTATTTCCCCAATTCTTGTATAATATCAAATAATTTGGAGATGCACTATGCCTTTGTCGATTAGTCCAGAACAAAAATTAATTTCTATTGAAACTTATATTGTAGAAAAAATTAAAAAGACCGGAAATAAAATTTATTATTTTATAGATGACAGAGATAAACTCGAAGAGTATCTAGCAGATGGATACGTTATTGAGGGAAACCCAATTCCCGAAGGTCACGATCCAGAGAAGATAATCCAGAGAGTGATTACGTCATGGAAAATTCCTACATGGGGAGAACATAACTACATAATTTCCAGGTCGTTAAAGTCAATGGGCGAGGGTAAAAACAGGAAATATGAAGTAGATCCAATTAGATATCGGGAAGAAAAAGTTAAATTATTACTAAAAAGGTGGAATTTGGTGGACCAAAATGGACATGATTTAGAAGTTTCATCGGAGAATATAGATAAATTACCTCCATTAGTGGCCATTCAATTGCTATCTGATTTCGAAAAGATAACAGAGCCGGAGGATGATGAACCAAAAAAATAAATGACGCTGTTCAGAATTTCTATGAAGGTAAGGAAATAAGTATATCTGAGCAGCGTGTGATTTATGAACATATTATTGCAAGTGAATATGGATGGGATTTGGAAACAATAAGAAAAACCAGCAAAAAGGATATTGAAAATCATGTATCAGCATGCCTCGCAAAACGCATAGTTGACAGGAAATTCCAAACCCAACTCGCCGGTGCAAGTGCTGGTATTGATGTTAGCAAGTCAAAACCCGGAACAACAGGGAAAGGAAAAGGGTCTCGTGAAACTATTCATGAGACGATACGACCTACTAGGAAATATACTAATGCAGAACTACAGGAAATGTTAGATAACAAATCAGGAGACTAAAATGAATATTTTTGTATCGGACAATGACAAGATTGATGTAGACGTTTATGTGTGGAAAGAGACTGGAGACGCCCCAAAGATTAATGCAACAGAAGAAGTTGGCAAAATACCTGAAGAGTATAAAAACGAAGCTAAAATCATAAAATTCGTTTTTCATCGTCCCAATTTTCGACAGAGCAATATAATTTTGCAGGCTGTCGGCAATGAAACTTCGGCCGGTGTAAATATGCAGGAATTGATAATAAATACTCTCTTGATTGAGATAATCAATGAGGGCGAGAGGGTTGCAGTGCAACCGAAGAATTCAGGTAAACTCGATCCTGTGGTCGCCCGCGCTGCTGCCAATGGCCTGTTAGATAGAGTGCAAATGGCATAGGAATTTACGCCTCGTATTATCAATATATGCATATCGACATATATTGGAGAATTTAATGTTACGTATAGGATTTTCGCCGTTTGACCTTTCTCAACGAGAAACAAGTGGTACAGAATTTGTAAATGAAACAGTAGGAATAGGATCTAAACTTATAAGGGACCTAACATTCTGGAAAGGTAAAAAATGTTCTATTTGTGGCGATTCTCTTGATAGAGGTGGCGTGATTGATCCAGCAGGAAAAGCAAATCAGGGAAGAGGAGCAGTGTTATGCCATACTCATGCTCGACAATTTGGAATTTCCGATATCCCACAAACTGCACCGAGCTTAGTATCTCCTAAAAAAGCACAGCAAGAATCTGCTCGAAGTAAATTTGATAAAATGCGACAAAAGCGCCCGATACCTCAGGTCGATGATATCTCCGAGTCCCCAAAAACTCCGACATGGTGGGAATCCTTTATGGGAGGGTTTCAATCTGGACTCAAGGGGGACAAAATGGATTATGAGACATGGCAATCAGACAGAATGAATCCCAAGAAATATCGTCCCAGAAAGTATCGAGATCTCAACTGGATGCAGCGACTAATCGGAGAATAAATTGGCCAAAACTACGAAAACAACCCAGTCAGTTCAGACGATCGAACAAAAACTACGTCTAATTCTAGAAGAACAAATACAAGGTTCTGGTAAAGTTGTTTCTCGGTTAAAAGAAATCCAGTCTGCTTTAGAAAAAACTAACTCAACCAAAAAAAAAGTAGAAATATCAACAGGAAAAGTTAATTCAAAACTTTTTGATATGGGTAAAATTTTGGGAGGTACTATTGCTAAAACTTTGTTGTGGGCAACTGCGGCAGCGAAAGTGGTTAGTGCTGCTATCGCAATGTACAATGCCATAATCAATGCCAATCGAGTGATGGTTAGATATTCTTTACTCACATCAGACGCAGCTGCTGCAATGCATCGGCTTAGATCTGCACATGACAAAGTTAATGAGGGGTGGTATAATTTTAGAGTATCCATGCAAGATGTAGCCGGCATATTAGCAGACATAGGAGAAAAAAGCATTGGTGCTCGTGCTGCGATATCCGGTATGTTGAATAATTTACCAATAACAGATCAAGTAACAAAAATGCTAGCGGATCTAAAAGGAATTCCCAGGGAACAGGCTTTGGGGCTAATTTCCAGAATTTTTGCAGGTGAAAATCCCGCTGTAGTGTCGTCTATTATAAATAGATTCAAAAACGATTTAGAGGGAATGACGAGAGCACTTCAATCTGCCGGAGAAACTGATGCTGCAAATGCCGTAGACGAATATAGAAATAAAATCCAACAAACCAACGATCCGCTTGCAAAGCAAGTTAAATTGTGGGATTGGATGTCCCGCTCATTTTCTAATGCAGCGCAGAAAGCGGCAGAACTTGGAGCAGAAGTTATTAACGCTATTCCGACTATGATTGGATACGAAGTTAAAGTTGCCGCTGGTGGCGGCACTGTGCAGATGTACGACGTAGAGGAGCCGTCCAACGTAAGACAATTTGAACTTGTTAAACAAAGAACATCTGAGATTGTGAGTAATTTAGAAAATATGAGATCAGTAGCCACATCGGTTGGTCAAACAATGGAGTATACTGGTCCAACAGCAGTGTTAATAGAACAATCTCAATTAGCCACCAAAGAACTTGATAAATATGTTATTAAACTAAAAGAAAATGCATCTAAGATGGAATCAATCGCAAGAAAAATGGCCGATCAATCGGAGGCATCTATCTATTTAAAAATTGCAGCAGAAATGAGGGCTAAAGCAGAATCCGTGATATCACAAAAGGTAGAATTGCAACTTAAACAATATGAAACGGTTTTAGGACTTGTCGAAAAAGAAGTAGAATTGCAAAAAACCAATAGGCAAATAGCGGAGGCTACTTATGGAAGTGCAGCACTGAGTGTTAAAGCTCAAATGAATATTGTCCAAGCATTGCAGAAAAAGAAAATACTATTAGCCAATGAGCTTGCAGTAGTTCAGGCCAGGATATCCGAAGAACCCAATAGTTTATATTTACAAAAACAAGAATTAGAATTGCGTAATAAAATGAAACAGGTTACCGCAGAACAATTGCAGATGATAAAAGAGTTAAGGGACGGGTATTTGGATGCAGTTCAGGCTCAGGCATTTGGTGCAGGTAAGTTTGAAAAAATACTTATTCAGCAGGAACAAAACATCGGCAAAGCGATGGATGCCAATATTGCCAAGAAGAACTTCTTACTAGGTAAAACTGGCGGCGTGGGCATTAGTGCAGTTGCGCCGATTTCGTTCACAACTGCAGGTGTTGGATACCTTGAGCGCGCTGGCGAATTAATGTCCGATGAGGATATCAGAAAAGCCAATGAGCAAGCCATGCTTGGTGTTGGCGGCGGTGCTGCAGAGATGTCTGCCGTAGTGACTGACATGGTCATTGAGGGTCTGGACGACGTAGGGAATAGCCTAGGATCGAATACGGATGCCCTGAACAGATTAAGCGACGGGTTAAACAATTTTGCAAGCAGAGTAGGTGTTATGCCGTCTCCGGCAACTCCTGCGGGACAAACCCGAACCAGTGAACCAATGCGAACAGCCGGTGCTGCAGGGGCAACTCTATCAGCTGCTGGGGGTGGATATTTTACTAGTATGGCAAGAGATGGTCTTAATCAGGTGCTCAAAGCAATTGAGGGGCTAGAGGAAAATTCAGTAGAAGAATATACTCCGTCTCGATCGTTACCATCGGGCACTTCTCCGCCATTAGCCCTATAGGAATAGTTATATGCCAGTAGGATTTGATGGAATATGCGGACCTTCTGGTCGGCCATGTAAATTAGTATGGTCTAGCTTCTATCCCAGTAAAGTCGGTACATATCCCTCAGATTTATTACCATCGAAGAGAACTATTTGGCATGCAACTGATGCTGGCGGGTATGATTTTACAGCTCCTATCACCGGACGAGGCGGCGAGGGACTTGGGGGTGCTGCAATTCTGGGCGGCGGAATACTAGGCGGTTTATCTGGTAGCGGACTTTTTGGTTCAGATATACAATTTGATACCTTTCAGGCGCAGTCTCACATCGCAATTATATTTGCAAAAACCATTAACAGAATTAATGCGTCTCACATCATAACTCAAGAAGAAATTGATTCTATAGATCCGGAAACAGGTATAGGAACAATAAATGTCGGTGAATACATTTTTGAGGCCGTGGCAGTCACAGACCAGAAAGTAGAGATAAATCAAACTTTAACGCCGACAGAAATACAGGAACTAGCAGAAAGTGGAGAAACGCCATCAGATCGGATATTTAGAAAAATATTTGAGCAAGGAATACCCGCCGAAAGAAATAGATTAAAAAACATACAATTGAATAAGTTGGGAATAGAGTATAGGCTCGACAACGGAGACCCTAAATCAAGTGTTATGTTCGACCTTCCCGGAGGTGGTGATTTACATAATCCCAGTTATAGGGATGGGTCTAGTAAAATTCTAGAAGTAGATTTAAAAATGGTTATTCCGCCAACAGATAGCACAGAATCTGATCCGGGATATCCCAATGGCGTAACCGTTGGCAATGTCATTTACTTGACTTATGTTGCGGTTAAAGAACACTATATTAGACAAGTAGTAAATATTAAGCATACTTTTTTTGCAATAGCTCTTCCGCCGGAATGTCTTCAGCTGCAATTTTCTGTCAAAGCTGCTAACTATAGGTTTTATGAATGGGAAGTGCCAAGTGACAATCCCAATGACCCACCAACTATGTTGAGCGGATGGCGTGCGGTTGAGTCGTTTTCTGTACCAGTCAATGTATCATCACTTGTCACTCCAATTGAGACTCCCGACCTTGCGTTTTTCTATTACGGTCCTCAAAGTGGAATTTCACTGATACCTTATATGCCGGGGAACACCACATCGAGCGGAATAACAGGATATCAAAATAACCGTAGTTCTATGCCAAAATTTGAAGTAAACATTTCTGGGGTTATCGAAAATGCGAAGTATGAACCTTATAGAATAGTCAGCGACGATTATGAACAGTCTAATTGGTATACGACTCGGATGCCGTCAACAATGTATAAATACTCAGATGTAATACGGCATGTATACTTTAATACCCATCCAAAAGCAATGCATAAAAGAGATGTAGATAAGTTCGGTTTTGAAAAATCTTTGGCAACTGCAATATTAAACGAAACCAAGTCAGGAAGATCTACTCTTTTCCCTTTTAGGGATGATATCAGAATGGATGACCCGACCAACTCACCAGTAGAAGACTTATCAGCATCTAATTTATATTTTTCGCCGATACAAACACCATCAAGTGCATGGGGTGCAGACATGCAATGTGCAGTAGCGGGATCGGCGGTATTGGGTAAAAAATATAGCCCTAATGGTGATGTTCTTGGATATTTTCACATAGAAAGTCCATTGATTACAGAAACATTTGACAAAGACACGAGAGTGTTGGTTGAAAGGCATTTCACTTTCGGAGGGCAAGGACCGCAAATAGTTTCCATTGAAGGACAGGCAGGAGTATTCCAATATGTCACTGCGGCTGAAGACCCAGGAAGGAATTTTTCTTTGTCGTATTTGACGAATAACGATGGATTTATAGTATTCCATAAATTTAATAATTCGTCTATTTCTAATGATTTCTCAAAAATGATGTTTCGCCCGGATTACAACCCACCAGTCGTTGAGGATAACAATGATCCTGTGCCATCTCAGTTCGACGTTCAACTAGGATATAGCGGAATGCTTGGTGATATACCGGGATTCTATCCCGGAAGAATGCTGAGCTTTTCTGCCTTTATGCCTGTGAACTATGTGAAATATAAGGTCTTTGGAGACGTTGACATTCCTAACAAACAATCCCTGTCCGAGGATCAAATTGAAGAAATAACTACCAAACGAGAAGAAGGTAAATATATAATCGAAATTGGTAGTGGATACTATCAAAATACAGAAATATCGTATACTTGTTCCGAAAAAATACCAACTCTAGTTAATGTTGTTTTGAGAAATGGAGATACTATTGTGGGTGTGATTGATTCTGTTTCCATAAATCCGGTTGAAATTAAAATGATCATAAATCACGGATGGATGCAAGCAGAGACTATCGAAATTAATTCCATTCCAAGTAGCATGAACATACATGGAGTGCTAGTGTCATCAGTAAAGGATGCATATGCGGTAGATTTTCTAAATTATAATGACAGTTCTGCTTCGGACGATATAGAAAAGAATGCGATAGATAGATTGAATGGGCGAGGAATATTTCTTAAATCACAAGTGGCGTCTGCCGGGAGCGATGATGCTGGGCGAATGTTTTTGTTTTTCGACGACGATGATGGCGGAATTTCATGTGCTCAAAGCGACAATTGCGGAATTGCTTGGTATATACAATACGGGATTGTAGAAAAAATCGCTGATTCTCCAGCACATTATCCGTTTGTGATACAAAATGTTAAAACCAACTATACATACATATTTTTCTTATTTAATGGAAATATAATGTGTAAAAAAATTCCCTATGATTCTTTTGAATTTGGTGATAATATGTTGGTGCAGAGATACGAACAAGATGTTTTGGTCGGAAATTTAGATGAAGACACTTCAATATCAGAAAATGCGAGCGTATATTCATTTAGCGGAAATAACACAAGACGCAGTACTTTGTCTTTTCTGGTAGCAGGTGATAGAAATGAGCCAGAAACGTTACGATTATCCGGCAAAAAAGGTGACTCGATTGATCCGTTTATCGAAAAATCTGTGGGCAACAATGTGGAGATTGTCAGAAAATATCCAATTTCAATTGGGCAGACTACTGCATTTGTGAATAATAGTATCGAAGACGCATACTTTTCTGCCTATAGAACAAATGACGGAGTTATGAGAACTTTCTTCTTGGCTCCAACATCGGATGATGCTGGAGGTGGGAATCAATTACAATGTAACTTTAGTTCCAACGATGGCTCCGATTGGTATTACTTGTGGGAATATATTCAGTATAGAAGAAATAGGCAGCGATTCGACGTTAATAATAAAAGTTCGTTTATTGATTTTAATTCAAGCGGATCATCGGAAACACCGATTGGGTCTGACCCTCAATCCCAAAACCAAAACGCTCCATTTGGTATAAACGTTCACTGGTCAAGATTAAAAAGGCACAAAATTCCCGATGATGCAGGAGATATCACTCTAGATTCCGAAAGTCAAATATTAGAAGTATATTCACCCTATGTATTTTATCAAAAATCCACTGGAAACTTATTTATATTCTATGTCTATGAAAATTGTCTACTTTGTAAAATAGTGTCAGATTCTATTTTTGAAATACCTAGTACAAGTGATTCTGAAAATTCGAATGCTTTTGGATATGTAAAAAAAATTATAGAAAGAGACACTAAATCGTACTTCGTGGACGGAAATTTAGACCAATCTGCAATCCATGAAGAACTTCAAGGATATATTAATAAAGATACAAATGAAAGAATGGCCAGTGGAAATATAATCTTTCAACAACAATATGGAATGGGTGCATTTACGTCAGACAGAAATATTTCCCCGCAAAGAATGTGTGCGGTTGATCTTCCAAACGGTGGATTAAGACTGTTTTACAAAATTAATTCACGAATTAAAAGTGCAATATGGAATGGGAAAGGATGGATGGCTGAAGAATTCCTAAAATCACAGGAAAATCTTCCTGAAATTGACTTTGAAGTTCCAACAGGTGCTATAGATGTATGGGGCGGGTTTGGTGGCGACAGCTTTCCGCCTCCATAATTAGGAGAAAAGATGGCAATATTTGACGATCCATCTGATATTATTTTAGACGAGAATACTGGGATTGCAGCCGATTGCAAAGTTTGTGATGGAGACACGCCCGATGGATGCAATCCCTCGATAGGAGACATTACTAGTCCGATTATTGGACAAAATATACTCAGTGTGTTGCCGGGATGTTCTGCCACTGGCAATCCTGGTAATACAGGGCGCGACAAAATACCCCCGACTAGTGGCAAAGTAGCCAAGGCTATAGCTGGTGAGCATGCAAGCGCAGTGGCTGGAAACATTGGGATTGTCAAAGCAAAAGTCATTATTTGGGATCATGATCCTGTTTTTGCTAGAGCACACCAGAAACTTTCATTCCCGTTTTCTGAAAATACAGCAGAGGCGATTGAGGGAGATCTAACTAATTTTGATTTTGTCGCCAATGCTGCGTCTTTGAGACCAGTATTTATACCTCACGATATGTTTGTTGGAACAATTAATCATAGTTGCTCTTCACCTGACTGCACAATAGGGACTGGCGATGGATGGATGAGCCGATACATAGATATAGTAGGTTCGGCCAGGTCTAATTCGGGGAAAGTTGCTAGCCATAGATTACCGGGCGGACTAATATACGAATACCAAGATGTGATTAATTCATATGGGGCTACACTATTTGGGGCTAGCCAGGATTTTTTAATATCAATATTACCCTTAGACAAATTTATTGAGTCTGGTATATCAATAGATTATAATCCCTACTCTGGGAGGGATATATTCCCACACCAATTGTGGATACATTCTGGAAATATATTTAGAAGAGGAGTATTTTCTCATCCGAGTACTGCGGATAGGTATACCGCCGCTCAGCTGGAGTTATTCGGTGAGAAATACGACATTGCAGATATTTTTGCTGAGGCAACATGGGATTATACACAACATAATGTAGAGGGATATATATCTTATTGGCCCACTCAACAAACTAACTGGGTCGGGGCATCGGCTACCTCTCAATCCACTCCGGGAACCACTAACACTACCTCATCCGATGGGATCCATTGGTCATTGCATAAATTTACACCTGTATGGCAGGGACAGGATTTCTTCTTTAGTATCAATTTTTCGGAGGTCAGGCACGATAAAGCACAAATTGGCACAGCTCATGTTTTTAATATTGACTGGCCCGAATATCACTATTTAATGTATACCAAACCAGAAAATGCCTCCAGCGATTGGATAGAAGGTATATCGAATGAGGCATTTTATATACCTCCACAGAAAACTACCGATCAATCCGGGTCTACAGTTATAACATCGGAAGCCGAAAGCGCAGCCAGAGATGCCGGGCGAAAAGCATATTGGTGGTCAAATAAAACATACCTCTTGATAGAGATAGGAGCACTAGACCCAAATCACAATTATTTTATTGAAATATGTGAAGGTAGGTCTCCAAGATTATTACATTTGGGAGAGGAATGGGATCATCCAGACAGGTTGAGTAAAACAAAATTAGATCCGGAAGGTTGGACTTTTATAAAGAAATGCAGAGTGCTAAGCATCTATACGGCAGTAAAATCAGATGAACTTTTTACTCAGGGCAATGGGTTCAGAGTGTCTGTGCAAAACCATCTAGGAAGATTTGTCATCACTTTTTCTGGGAAAGAGGACCAGCCCTGGGTGATCACACGAAGAGACAGAATAGTTTCTAGAGAGACGGAAAGTCAAAATAGTCGTAGAGAAGTAGTTCCTATGATTGTTCCTGCGGCCACTTTGAGAGTTCACGGCGGTAATATTAAGGGCTCTATTAATATTACTCCAACCGAATATATTAAAGGTGCAGATTTATTCTTTCCGGGTAAACAAGCAGATACAGGCGAGGCAACCGATAATGATATTTTTATGACTTTCGCCCATTCTGGTAGTAGTAAATATTTCCAATCTACAGATTCCACTCATCCATCTGGCAGGAGATATTTTGATGATTTAAGATTTTTGGGACAGACTATCGGGTATGATTGCGATTCCTATGAAGTAGTTGAGGTTCATAAAAATATTCATGAATCCATCAATTTATATTCCAATTTTAACAATCAGTATAGGAACTATGGCAAGGGTTGGGTATATGATGTCGAACTGGACGATAAGGGATTGCCCCAGAGAGAAAAAGATGAAGATGGACGAGACCTTGGTTTGTTAAAACCGCATACATTATTAAATGGAATGCTGAACGCAGGAGGTTCACCTAGCCAATTAAAAATTTATAATACAAAATCTAGTAGTGGTGGAGCAAATTTTAGGCTAGGTCTCACCGATGATGACATGCCCGATTATCCATATAAGGATTACGTGTCATTGTTCGATGTGGGAATATCATTTAAGGCTGGCTCGGTTGCTGTATATCCAGCACGAGGTATTTTATACACACCTTCCACTTCTATCACAGTAGAGGGTGGAGAAATTGTCAATATTAATCCAACATATGATCCCACTGTTATAGTTCTAGATAGCCGAGCTAAAACGAAAGTTTTTGAGAATGTTATTACTCCTATAGCAACTAGTTGGAGATTAATTGTCCTTGAGGGCGGAAAGCCATTCGGGGGTAGTGTTGCATATTCTGAAATAACAGATGCAGATCCGACAGAGTTACAACCATCTCCGGTGTTCGGTTCTTCGGGCGATTTAGTGCCTAACGGTACTGGACAGAAAATAAAGCCAATAGACATATCCGCATTAGTTACCAAAATTAACGATGGATGGACAGCAGATAACTATACGTATTTAAATCACGAGGCGAAAGTGACCTGCTATTTACCTGTCGGAATACCCACCGGAGACGGACTTGGGAATCCAGAAAGTGATATATCTGAAAAAGAATTTATTGATGCTTTAACAGGAAATAGTCCAGTTGAAAGTTACTATTCACTTGGTCAGAAACTTAGAGAGCTGAATGACAAAACGTTTTATGTGACCATATCATATTGGTGGGATAATGGAATTGGAAAACGGCATGTCACTTCGAATGACAATAGCAATCCCGGTGGATTTGAGCCAGAAGATTTATTAATACAGATGACAGGAATTGCGTATGGGGCCGAATTCGAAAAATCGGTGAATAAGCTGTTTATGAATTTCACCGTTAAGGATTATATGACCATTTTGGATAAACAATACATATTTAACTCTCCTTTTTTTGATTCTGTAACAGATATCGTGGCTATTTATGAAATTGCCAAAATGGCTGGATTAGATTCTACATCCAAAAGTGCAACTCCATATCTCGGAGCCATAGACCGAAGACCACTTGGAGCGTTAGAACATATAATTATAAACTCGGATGATGCTTCAGGTGTTTTCCGATATAATGGCGAGAAGATGAAGTCCACAAGATATGATCTTCCGGGATCTTACGCATCTCTTGCCGATCCACACGTAAAATTTAGGAATGGACAAAGCTATCTCGAATGTATGAAACAAATTGCACAATATTATGGAACAAAGGCTTTATATTTTGATCGCTGGGGTGTCTTAAGATTCGAAAACATTCCGGCCGTTGAAGCCAGTTTCAGATCTGGGCTAAGAGATCAAGATGTGGAATTCAAACCAGTTTTTAACTTTTTTACAAGCCCGTTTGCGCTTTCTGGAGTTTGGCAAGGGGTAGAGGGATTTGATGTCCCGGATTTTAATCCGTGTGTAGATGCAGCTTCTCTGGTTTATAATGTGGTCAGATACCAAAGGAGCGTAGAAGACTGCGTGAATCAGATTGTATTAATGTCAGCTAGCAATGATATCCAAATGCCAGATGGCAGCAGAACTGGCGGATTGATTGTTGAAGGATATACATTTTTTGAGCAAATATGGAACCCCGCAGCAGAAGGATTTATTGGTTTTAGAAAACCATTTTATCAGTCGAATGGTGCATTTGGAGGATTGCAGCAAGTACGAAATGCCTTACAATACTATAGCAAAATGAAATATCCGCCTGCACAGATATCATTCGAAACCTATGGAGTTCCAGGGTTAAAGGCGTTGGACATAATCACCCTCGATGGAAACCTATATTACATCACCGATATTGCACATGAAATAGATGCAAGAGAAAATCGATGGTGGATGAATATTACTGCCGAATGGCTCAAACCGTTTGAAGGCAATCTTGGAATTTTAAGTGAAAAAGGAGATACTGATTCTGGTGCTAACGAATCCGGGTCTAAAGGAATAATTATATAATTGGGGGAATTGTAGTATCTCACCCTCCAATAAAATCAAAGGAGTATTTATGAGACGTAAACCAGCAGCATATGGGAAAATGAGTAGGATGATCGCAAATCCAGCCAAATCTATACCAGCCGTGGGCACCGTGCAATCTAGACAGATAACACTGAATGAAATATTCAAACAAAATTTCATCTCGGATTATCAACAGGTTATGCTCAGGTTCTCTAATGCCGCAAGAGGATTGAAATTTGGCTCTCCGCCAATGTTTGTTTCTGCATAAGGATTTATACAATGCCCTCCAGCACTAAGCATTATGGTTTAGGATATTTTGATTTCAACGATAACCTTGGTATGGATTTCGCGGAAGAAATAGAGGTGAGTCGGTTTATTTTTATCGATAAGCAAATATACGGGTTGATGAGTATATTTGGCAATGGAGTTCTCAGCGGATGGCTGGCATCAGAATCTGGTCCGTTCGAGATTACTGTTAGTTCTGGCTCTGGCAATATCAACTTTACATCGGCAAAAACACAATTCCCGGAAACCGTTGTTAACCTTCCTCCTAATTCAGTTCAGTACTTATATGCCAAAAGATTGTCCAAAACAGGATTCGCAGAAAATATTGAATTTGCTCTGTCCGCCACACCAAGCGTAGCAGACCCTAATTTTTTATTATTGGCATCTATTACTATTGGCCCAACATCTATCCAATCAATCGATAATACTGTTCGACAAGAAATAGGGTTCATTGAATTAATTAAGGCAGCTATTCGTCTACATAGGCACAGGGGGGGATCATCTAACCCTTCTAAAATAAATTTAGAATCTGAAGTCAAAGGCCAATTGCCTTCATTTCGTATTGCGGATTTTGACGCAGATAAGATTACCACCGGCACTTTTGACTTATCTCGAATGCCGATATTGGACCACCAGCAGTTATCTAACGTAGGAATTCTTACTCACCCCCAATTGGATAGTTTTGTTAAAAACCTAGAATATAATAACAAAGAGCTTTTCGGAGAAATTGGAACTGCTAATCTTTTGCAGCTAATTATTGCACTTAAAATGGTCTATGATGACCCCGACTCGCCGATATATCTATCAAATAGAACTGTAGATGAGAATTTTATTAATGAATTTACAGTTATACCTGGCATAACTCCTAATTCTTACATTGATTTTGATAATTCTACTGCAATTATTGATTTGAATCAGCATTATGTCCAAGGCACCACACCAACTACTGGAACATCATTTTATGTCAGATGGGAAACTGCCCTGGCATGGCAATCGGCTTATTTGAGAGATAAAATTGTCATAGTAGGAAATTCTGTTACTCTGGCTTTTAACGAGGAAGAGGGTGAACCAATTGTTATCGAAGGTTTTGAATCCGCTACTGCACCTGGCCAGAATCTGAGTGAAACAGATCAGAAATTATTCGAAAAACAAGTTATTATCTTGTCAGATAACGCAGGCATAACTGCTGATTCCGGTGCCACAAATGTAATAGAGGGGTTTTACTCCGGCAAATTTAAGCATCAGCAAAGTTTCAGAGTGCAATTTGTAAAAACGTTTTCAACCCCACAAAACTGGTCAACCTATGACTCATTGGTTTTGTATATTAAATGCATTAATCAGGTTCACGGACCAGTTAAAATGTATTTACAAGATTCTAAATCTAATAATAGCGTAGCATTTACTTTACTAGATACTAATGAGATAACAGAAGGCAACTATACCAATGATTTTAAAATATTTGTCATAAACTTATCAATAATACCATTTAGAGATGATGTCAAAAAAATAATAATTTATACGGACGATCTGGAAAATGATTTTAGTTTCAATATAGATTATATCAATATACAAAGAGCAGTTTTATTGCCTGAAAATGGCAGAATGCTAATTAGGTATTCTAGCAATACCAAATTAATATTTGCTAATGTTGAATGGAACTCAACAGAACCTGCTGGTACACTAACATCAATCAGGGCAAGAGCAGCCAATGGAACTGTGCTTTTGTCAAGAGCAAATTGGACATCGAACTTAACTAGTGGTGATGTGTTAAATTTGGAAGGCACAGATATAGAGTTTGAAATCAAATTGTTCCCCGATGCAAACAGAGTTTTTGCTCCAACTCTTAATTCTCTAAAAATGCTAGTTATCACTGAAGCAGAAATTGATGGTTTTAAAATTGATACCCTAGATGAATTTAGCAGAGGAACTGCACAAAATGTAAATGTGTCATCTGACCTATCATTAGATACTCCAATTTTCGTTAATTCATACTACTTCTGTCTGGCGGGTAACGTATCACAAATACATGAAAACACGAGTGGAAGTATTACTTTTACAGAGAGCGAACTGTCCATTAATGGTTTGGACTCACCAATTGCACCAAATTCCGTCCTAAAGACCATAGAAAACAATTTGACTAGAGTTAATTCTTCAAGTATGTTTGCGCCGAAATCGGTCAGAAGATTAACTGGACGATCCTTTTTAGTGGCAGATACATTTAATGATAGAGTGTTAGAATTTAATGAAGAGGGTGAACTGCTCTCGGGTCTTGGGTCTATCAATTATCAACATTCGTCTAAAACATTTCCCATCGCGGCATGTGTTGATACAAGAACTAATATTCTGTATATCGTTTGGAGCAGAAGCGTATCGTTTCAATCTGTTAATATGAGTAAGATTGTTGTTCAAACTGCCACAGAATCAGTACAGTTAATAAAAGATTTTGATAAAATAATGGGATTATCAACCTCTGAACTACAACAAGTAGACGCAAAAGGGCAGATTATGCCGGTTCATTTATATTCTCAAAACGCAAGCACAATATCCACTTTCCCATCAACTGGTGCAAATATATTTGTATCTCCTGACGCCATAACATCTGGAATTGATACTGATTCGGTTTTTTATCGAGCGATAAGAAGCGAGTTGGGTATTCCGCTGTATGTAGGTAAATTTGCATATATTAATGGAATCTTCACTCCTACTTGGGCAGATAAAACTGAAGATAATTCCTATATTATATCTAATGCGAAAATAGCGATTAAAGAATGGTCTTTTCCTGCTGCAATATTTGACGGAAAGACCGAAACATGGACGTTGAACTCTGGAGTTTCAAGTATTATCGAAGTAGATGAAAACAACCAAGTTATTTTAGGGTCTGACGTTTTGAGTTTTTCTCCGTTCATCCCTGGGCGTGCTCAGAAAATTACATCACACACGATGTTGGTTGCAGGGATAACGCCATCTGGAAAATCTGGAGATTCATCCCAGTTGAACTTCAGATCGATTGGTGGAACTGAAGATGACATGAAAGCACAAAAACAAATACTAAAACAAGTGTTTTTTGGGTCTGATACTTCATATAGAGGCTCTATGATTATTTTTGACACAAATACGAAATCTACCATATTTGAATATATATCACCCGAAGGAACCTTAATATCTGACGCGGATATCGACCCTATCACTGGACAGTATATTGTTGCCGAAAGTAGTTTTGATGTAGCAGGAAAAATAGTTAAAATAGATGCAGCAGGAAATGTTGTCTATAGCTATGGGGAAGGATTATTTAGCCTAATAAATGATATCACAATGCAAATTGATGGGGCAATGGTAATATCAACATGATCGGTATAATACAGCATTGAAATCGGAGTGGTTCACTATGCAACTTGTCTATACTCATTACATGAATTACACAGGATATTCTATTGCGGCTCAGGACTATATTTTATCAATGTTAAAAAGCAATGTTCCATTTGATATTAAGGTGAAATGGTTGAACGCTGACCCCCAGACAGGGATAAGTGCTAATCGTAGACAAATATTTACCGCATTGAAAAATAAAAAAGATGCTCTGCCTCAGACTAATTTATATCATAGCATACCTAATCTATATAAGAATATTCCACACGCTTCAAAAAATATAGGCTTTGCTATATTTGAGACGATTAATCCCCCTAAAAAATGGGCGGAAATAATGAATAATATGAATCGTATAATAACTGCATCTTCATTTAATAAAGGAGTTTTTGAGTCTATAGGCGTTAATGCTCCAGTGTCGGTCGTTCCTCACTGTTTTGACCCGGACCTATTCAACGCCGACGTGAAGCCAGTCGGCAGATATGGGATGACTACATTTTATAGCATGGGAACATGGAAGAACAGAAAGAATTGGGAGACTTTAATAAAAGCCTTTTACGACGCATTTGAAGACAAAAACAAGGTGTGTTTAGTAATTAAAACTGATAACCCCAAAAATCTACAAGCATTGGTAGCCAGAGTAAAAAGGTTTAGTGAGTGGAGAACCAAAAATACAGCCCCGATATATGCAGATAAGGCAGAGCATTGCGAATTTGAGGAAATTCCCAAATTAATGAAGAAAGGGGATATATATGTAAGCGCCAGCCTCGGCGAGGGATTTGCAATACCAGTTATGCATGCAATGGCATTGGGAATGCCGGTAATAGTTCCTCGATTTGGTGGGCTCCTAGAGTATGCTCTGCCACAGTTTGTCACTTATATAGAACCCGCAGGATATAAAGAATTTCCAGTAATGGACGGTGTCCCACAATTTGATAACTGTATATGGCCAGTTATTACTGTTGATGCAGTCAGGGATGCGATGAAAAAAGTATTCAATGACTACCCATCCGAAAAATCAAGAATGGCATATGAATATGTGCATATTAATTTAACCTATAATATAATAGGTCCAAAGTTCAAAGAGGCTGTTTCAAATGATTGAATTTCAAATTAATCCGATAAGTGGACACTCATTTTCTTATTTAGATGTTCAGTTTTTCATTAAATTTCCAGGCTCCGATGCCAGAATAGAAATATTTAATGATACCACAAAAGAACAGTTAGATATATTGTCCGTATCTTCCGGGAGAATAGAAAATGAAAATACTATTATATCAAAGGGCACAGACTCTATTAGTGGATACATTAACCTTTTTAACAAAGATAAGATGAATGAAACTCTTAATAATTATCAATATGTAGAGCTGAAGTGCATAGTTCATCTCCCGGAAAATATATTTGAATCAACTGCGATATTCTATAATGAAAGCAAATCCCTGGATTCTGATATAGTTCCTTTTGATTTGCTAATTGATAACCCCAATATTGACCTGGAACACAATATTCCGCTCAGCATGCACGTGCTAAGTGAATCAGAACAAAAGTTCGAGTTATCCATAAGAGGAGAAAATGAACGCGAATTTTGCGCGTTTCAGGTGATTGCATATGCAGGATCATCGCATGTTTTATTACCATCTGAAATTATCTGGTCTGACACAAAACATGTCCAGAAAACCGACAAAATGTATCAAATTTATTGGTGCAAACCCGAGGGGATAGACCACATGGGGATGCGTGGTAGAAAATATATACCAATAAAAAATGCAACTATAATTTTAAGTGGAAACATGTCTCCATCCCCGCAACTTAGAAAGTCACCCACTGGAGTTGATCTGTCGCCAGATTTCGTTTTAAGTTCAAGATATTTTGTTCCAACGTGGAAAGGGTTCACAAGTTTAGGAGGATTGCAAAACGCATATTCATTTAACAGAATGTCAAAAATTTCTAGGTTTTTGTTTGAATCGCAGGATATAAACGAAAAAACACAACAAAGCGCAGTGTCATCGTTCAGTGCGGATCAGAAGGTTGATATGTTTAGTTCTGCCAGGAGGGATCGAACTTACAAATTTAATTTGAAACCTGGCATAATAACAGAGTCATTTGCCAAATCCTATCAAAACCGGCGCATTCCATCGGCAACTAATCAAAAATACATCAAAACGTTTTCATCTTCGGAGACAATTATGACACCCTCAAAATCCCCTCAAAAAGGATGTGGATGCTCAAGGAAAAAATAAGTGGAATTACCTAAAGATATACAACATATAATTTCGACAGTGAGCAATGCCGCTCAACGATGCGGTACGTCTGCATATTTATCTGGTGATTATGCGAAATTAGTAATAACAGACAGAATCACTCCTAACCCAAAAAATTCTATAGATTTTATCTTAATTAATAGTTCAGAATTATCTATACCAACTTTCTATAGTTATATATCTGAGAAAATAACTATAAATAGTGAAATAAAGAATTCTGAAGAGGTATATTCCGTTATTTCGTATCCCTACATTCTTAATTTTTTTATTCGAAATAGTATTTGTGATGAGAATCAAAGATTTTCTATTGATAATATATATTATGATATATCTAAAGAGATTGTAATCGGTAACAAATCTGAAATAATATCTGATCCGATAGTGCTAAACTATGTTGGTATAGAAAATTTCGGGATGGATGATGTTATTGACTTAGTTCTAAAAATATCTAATTTAGGAAAATGTGAGATACGTAATCTGGATTCTTTAAAAAATATTAAGCTATCTGATTTAAAGTATGGTTTGGGAAATAGTAAATTAGATATAGTAGTGGATATTCTATTAACAAACAATCCTGGAACTGCAATCAAATTTATTGAGTCCACATTTAAAGACGGCAAACAGTGGATGGTGGAAAATCTGTTATCCTCTATGGCTGCATTGGAAATACCAATTAGTGAGGACATAGATTTAAAGGATATATTTAGCGATAAAAAAATTGAGCTGATAAATATATATAATGAATTCTTTCTAAGTAAAAATTCTTCCTATGAAACCCCAGAGGAAAGAAAGCTCAGATTAGCTACAACCCTAAAGCTTTTATTTGATTCTCCATCGTTGGTTGTGGATATTCCATATATTGACAGAATATCGGTTGCTATATCTAAACATCTGCAAGATGGGAAAATTCAGATGTTTGAAATCCCAGGTGATTGCGAGTATCCCCCATGTCCAACTTGTGACCCTACTCAATGCGGCGAAACGGGACCATCTTGTTGTTGCTGTTCATCTGTTGATATAGTTGATCAAGTGCAGTTGGAATGTCATCACAAGGTCGTAATTTCGTGCGATTCAACCGGAACAAAACCAGGGCCCAATGATGACCCGTTTCCCGCAGGATGTTCACGATGTCTAGAATCATGCAGTGGAGTTTTGGGGGTTCCTGGATATACAGATTTTTGTTCGGGAGATTTGCCATCATGGTGGTTTTTGATCCCTCCTGTGCCGTGTCAATGTGAGTGTGCAATACCCGGCTCGCCAGATTGCAATTTAACTTGTATGTACTGCAAGGGGGATAATACAAGATGCAGATCTTTAGTGAGCATCCAACCATATGATTGTAATTACGTGGTGTCTCTCACCCCAGGACCTGAATGCTGTGGTGCGCCCGCATTTATAAATTGGATGTTTGTTTTAGATTTTTCAGGCAGCATGTCAGGAAAAATTGATGAAATTATTAATGAAATTGGCATTTTAACCCAAAAATTAGAAGATACAGCTGCAACGGCTAATTTTGCATGTACTATGTTTGGTTATAATATTCCCGGCTCCGACGCAATTCCAATAGTAATTATTGAGTGGACATCAGATGCTAAATCATTTACAGACAATTTACAAATACAAAAAAACAAATTCCTAGGTGGTTCTATAGAGTATGATTTACTAGCTGTTAGCAAATCGATTACCGAAATCGAATGGCCACAAGCATCGTCCAGTTTTATATTCTTAATTGGCGATGAGCCAACTCAGGATCCTAGCAGAATTGATGATAGACTATCCGGAGTAATACAATTATGTAATTTTAAGAACATAACTGTTCACGTAGCCGATATATATTCTGAGCATAGGCAAAAACTAGTGTCTTCTACCGGCGGGCAGAGATTTAATATTTCTGAGTCATTTAGTAATATAGTTGACTCATTAAATTTGGCTGCATTTCCTACCAGTTGCGACTGTTTAGATCTTAATCCAATACCAGTATATTTAAATACTCCAGAATGTGAATGCCCACAAGACCCCACCGGAGTATATTGCCGAGATCATCCGGAAGTTCAGGGATTAGAAAATTGGTCTGAAAAATGTATGTCAATACCGATTGAAAAATGTACATCAGGAGAAACATGTAATTGTGATTGGCCTATTAGCTTATTTGTTTGTGGAACAAGCATTCAGATAACACCAACCAGCGTAAATCAGGTATGCTGTGGCGAGTTGGAGGGGTTTAATTGTGATTGTCCGTCCGTGACAGACCCCAGAGTGTGTTGTGGGGTGGATTGCCAACCATTATGCGATCCAATCGAGCCAAAATCAGTATACAACACATTGTCTGACGCTCAGCAATCGATATGGTTTAATTGCACGCAGGAGGCTGCATATGCCATTGACGAGTCATGCTATGCATTCGCAGATGGAAAGGGAGGATTTTATCAGAAATGTAAGGATGAGGTATATAGTGAAATTGAATCAGCATTTTCACAATGTTTCGAAGGACCAGACATTCCAGAAGGCGAAAAAGTCCCTTGGACATGTATGGCTGCAAAATGCCTGGCAGATGAGAGTATTCCTGATATTAGTTTAGATTGTGTATCGACTCAACATCCGGATGTTACAGTTCTAAATAATGGAATAGGAATTGTATGCTATGAAAGCTTAGATGAAGATAAAGCTCCCGTCATTAAAATTGCGCAATTTAAAACCAGTGTAGATTACGTTCTGTTATCCAATAGAGAATTTAATTTCGGAAGACTGCAAAATAATAAAAATTGGTCAAACGGTAAAGCTAAGCTATATTACTACGATGATTTGCCAATAGAAATATTACAAGGATCAAGCACTACTGAAATAAATCCAGATGGGTCGGAATGGAAAGATGCTATAGGATTTTCTTCTGGGCCACTGCAGGGCCAATGCTTTCCTCTTGGCAAGACAGAGATTGGTGTTCCGTATGGTGAAGATGAGAATGGAAGATTTTTGATATTCATTACTACGAATTCAATATTGAGTAGTGAATTCCCAAGTGATGACGACATATACAATATAAAATGGTTTTTGTGGGATGTACAAAGTGCAGGCAAAAAAATAGGAGATGCTTCTGCCACGGGTGGACAAAATGCTCAGTCTTATCCATATAGTAGATTTTTGTTTGATAACAGCGGGGTGGTAAATAATATTTTATCAGGAGAGCGGGTAACGTCTCATATCTACAATGGAACAGCGGCTCCAGTGTCCAATCCTAGAATAGTCACTCTGTGTAATTATACTAGTCAACCATATGAAAATTCTCAAGTGCTTTATTTTACATACCAAGCACTTGAAGATAATAGATGGAAAGTATACTTAAAGCAATTGAGACTTTCTGAATATAAAAAAGACGATCAGATTATTGAGTCGATTCAACAAAATACGCTGATAAAATTGTCTAGTCTTGGTATAACCGATCTGATATATCGCATTGTATGTGTAAACGATAAATGTACCGATATAGGAGAATCCAAATTTTTACTAGAAAAAATAGTCACATTTGAAGTATTAACAACTGACGGAAGAGAAGTTTTGAATCCCCAGTTTTCCTCGACCACAGAAACCTGGGGATCCCTATGCTCGGGCGTTCCTGAATTTGAATTTCCTAAGCGTAAATTATTTACAAAGTTTACTCACTCACTGACAACGGATAAGTGCCCAGATGAATTTGGCTTTAAAGACCTGTTTCAAAATTGGACTGCTGGACAGGAATATATAGTGCCATTTACAGTGGTATCCTCCCAGTCTTTGTGGAATTTTATTAAAAGGACCAGCGATCTGGCGATAGAGCCAGGACAATATAGTAATCTGGTAATTAGCGGGATCAATGTAAATCTTTCAACCATCTCGTCTATATGGTATGAAAATAAAACAGATTCTGAATGGAGTGTAATATCGGAATCTGATCTTTCCGATATGATGTCATATAAAGGAATGGATATCAGTGAGCCTATCCTTATATCGGTAGATGAGTCTGGAAATTGTACAAATCCCGTAATAAAGACCGATTCTAATAATGACGTTTTTATTGCATATGAACATACTGACATAAACGGGTTGCACAACATCAAACTGGTCGGCACCTGCCAACCGGTAAATATTCTGCCAGCAGGGATATACAGAGGCAAGGATATAGAATCATCTTTGGATTATTTTATATCATATGCCGATTTCGTTTACAAATGCGATATCACTTCCACCGGAGATGGGGTTAACCAACTACCGGATATGTTCATAGATTTGAATAACGTCATACATTTAGCGTGGCAGTCCAATAGAGACAATAGATGGGAGATATACTATTGCAATTCCAACTCGTTGTTTGCCCCACAAAGGATAACTAATCATTACGGAAAATCAATTAAACCAAAAATATCTGGTAACAAATTCGGATATTTGTTTATAGTATGGCAGGATGATAGGTATGGGAATTATGAAATCCTAATGTCGTATAACGCAACACAACGTATTAAACCGTTATATCAACAAGACCCGTATTTGGCATCATTAAGGAATACGGGGTGGGCACACACTACCGATGATATACAGTTTAGTATCACCAACAATCTGAATTATCCCACATGCTACAATAATATTATTGTAAAATTTTATAATGATAGATTTTTATCTGATCTCGCATTTGAATTGCCCGCATCTGAATATCCATTTGCATTTAATTTAAAAGATGCTCAAGATATAAATTCTAAAAATTTAGACGACATAAGCCAATGGAACACAATAGAAAATTTCGAATTCAGTGATACATATATATTAGACCGGATAGAGTATCAATCAACTAGCAAAGAAATAGATGCATTTATTGATAATTCTGCAATTTTATCAGTAGTAATACCAAATTTGGGAAATGGTTGGCATTTGGTGTCTATTAATATCAGGGCCAGCAATACCGCAGGTCAATCTGGAGGTTGGTCCACGAATATTGACATAAGTGGATTATCTGGACAAACACTAGTATTGGATTATCTTTCAATACTCGGAAGATATCAACAAGTTAAAATATCATATTATAGAGATATAAATAGCAAAAATTATACGTTGATTGATTATGATGATGATGCGATATTGGAAAATAAATCTTCATGGGACAATAATCAGCCATACATAAAATTCGGTATGGACTCTGTCTCATTTGATTCATACTTGAGATTTAAAATCGATATACCATCAGGGCAAAAAATAATTGAATCCAGCCTAAAATTTTTACCATACTCTAGCCAGGCAACTACTGTTAACGCGTTAATTAAACTACTAGACAACAATAATGCAGACTCATTCCCTGATACAATGATTAAAAACATGGTAGTATCCGATTCCCGAGATGATGCAGAAGTACATAATCGTTTCTGGACAAGTGATGGTGATACAATTGGTATTGGATACGATGGATATACCGGAGATTCATATGATGCATATTTCAGATTTCCTATAGACATTCCCAGCAATGCTTCGATAATATCTGCTAAACTAAAAATGAGATCTGCTAGTGATTCTCTTGGAGGAACTAATTTTAGGATATCGCTCATAGATACTAATGACCAATCGGAATTTTCCTCAAGCAGCAGAATTATCACACCCGTGTCAAGTTCAAAAAGCGATACATGGGGGCATAATGGAGAATTAACCACAGATCAATCTGCATCAAAATTTTTATATTTTGGTAACGGGTCTGGAGTGACATATCAATCATACTTTAGATTTCTACTAAATGTCCCTAAAACCGAAATAGTATCTAATGCGTATTTACTACTTACTCCATATACAACCAACTCTCAATTATGTAGTTCTATTATTAAGTTAGCATCTGTTAAGAATATTTCAGAATTTAATGAAACCGGAACAGCCGTTGTAAACGCCAGTGCTGATGCGAATTATCTGTGGTCAGGTTGGAGTTCGCCTCTGATCGGAGGACCTGCTCAGGTGGTTTGCTCGGGTATATATAATATAAGATTTAATAATATTCACCTGCCTACTACTCCTGCGGCAGATTATAGAGTGTATCTACATTTTGATATACCTGTATTATTACAGGATAAAAAGTTTGTTGCCGCTTCAATATATGTTAATCGAACAACATCACAATATAGTATTCCGGTTTACAACGCGTCTCACGATCTTCATCCATGCGGATCTGTCTCAGACTTTATTCCATTTGCAATTAATCCAGTTATATATGTATCCAATCAGATCGGATGGGCACATGGAGATATTTTGCCGCTATTTTCTGAGAATATTCTAAACGAATATACATTTGCTCTAAAATCAACAGTTGCAGACGGACAGAATGATTATATCAACAGCATTGATACTGGTTTTATCCCATATTTAAACATTGATTGGGCAACAGCAGTTCCAAATCTAATGGGAGGGGTATCTTGGTCTGCATCTGGTTGGGAAATCAATGTAGAAGAAAGATCTCCAGATATTTCAGACCTAATAAATACCTGGTTAAGTTATCAAGATGTCGGGTATGTTGGTGGTAATTATATTGGTCTGGAAATTGGAGGGCAAGCAAGCAATACAGAATTACAAACCTGTTATGCCTGGGATGACGGAAGCGGAAAACAAGCACAATTAGTGGTAGAGTATGGAGATACAGTCCCCGATGTGACATCGATGTCTGTTCTATGGACCCCAAACGACGAGTGGAGTTTAGGAGAAGACATAGAAAGTGTGGATATTTCGTCTTTAATACAATCATATATTAGCAGGCCCGGGTATACAGCATCTGGCAAATACATTGGCCTTGTTATTAAAAATGAGCTAAGTTTTACAAAGAAAGAGATAGACTCTTATGACGCATCTTATGGAACAGGCACAGAATTAGAGATTAAATATGTTATAAATACTGTTCCAGAAACAACCTCTAATTCTGTCATTTGGTCACCGGGTTCTTGGGAATTGGGGGTCGAAGAAGAATCTCCAGACATATCATCGCTCGTTCAGGAATTTATTGACAGGAGCGGATATATAGAAAACAACCATATAGGCATTAAAATAGAAGAGAACGGAAGTTTTGGATACAGGGATATAGTGGCATATGATGATCCATATCTCAATAGTGTTAGTTTAGATGTTTTATATGCCGCTCCGTTATCTTGGACATTCACTTTAAATTCTATCAGTCCTCCAAGGGTTTGTTTGATGGATGGCGATACCTTCAATGGCAGTTTAAGTTTAACTCCTACTATCCGGGTAGACCAGTCGGGTTCTGTTGTATCACAGATTCCGTTACCGATTGATTATGAAACAAATAATGCATATTTTATCCAAGTAGTAGCTACAACTGATGAAGGAAATTCAGTCGAATTTGATCAAAAACTCAGTGCATCTTGTTTAGAATGCAAACATTTGTCTCAAAATATCTGGGAACACGATTCCTGCTCTGTTAATATATTGATTAGCAATACCACTTCACAGTCTATGTCTTATAACTTTAAAATAAAATTCTATTCAGACCACAATAGACAAAAATTGATGTATGAAATTTCTAGTCTAGATAATCTTGAGTATTTTACCGTAGGAGAGAATGTTCCAGCATCTGAGCAGTGGGGCACAAATGGTCTGGATTTAGCGCAGGGAGAAGATTTTAATGTTACAGCCTGGCCAATGTTAGATAAGAACAACGGGCTATTATGTGGTATACCGTACTATTTAGAAGTATATTATTGTTCTTCTCTAGTGCCGGATTACCATCTGTTATCAATACAGGATTGGATGTGCGAGTGCAGGTCCGAAAGGTGGACATGGATGCCAGATCATTCCGTAAAACCTCTAGGCGAAACGGCCCGGTGGCAGTGCAGCGGAGAGGGATTATCTGATATTAGGCTTACCGAAAGCATATCCAATAATCTCAATCCATCTATTATAGTGCGAAATGATTATACTGGCATTATATTATATGAAAGTAATAGACCGAAAATATTTTCTCCTAATAATACGATTGATTATGAATATAAGATTTATTGTTCGGTGTTTTCGGTTAGTCCCAATCGGCACATGTATGCGTCATCGGTAAGAAGCATATTATCTTCGTTCTCCTATCTTATTTACAAATCAGACGTAGAATTGTGTCCGGGTCTACCATCCGAGTGTTATGATAGTAATGGAAATCGTCGGGTAATCTATGGAAATAATGTTTCAGCAAGTGTAGACCAATTTGATAATCTATTTGTTGCCATTGAAAAACATGAAGAACCATCTGAGTGTGATATGTTTACTAAAGGAAAAGAAAAACATATAATTGTTCATAGATGCGGAATTCTAACATCAGAATTTTTATTCGATGATTTTATAGAAGAAAAACCTCAAAAGCAAACCTGCTCATCTGATAATATTTTGAAAAAAATATACACCGTAGATGATGCTGTGTTTAATAAAACAATAAAATTAATTCGAGTTAAAAGTGAATTTGTTAAATATCACATCACATATGCAAAAGAAAATTGTGCAGTTGTAAATCAGTGTAACATAGAATTTGAGGTTATCGGAGCACCCGAATCATCTGCTATTCAACTAAAGAATTCCGATTCCGATGTCTGGTCATCATGGATGCCCTTTAGCCCTACCATTGGAGAAAATTCCCTTAATATTAAATGGAGTTTATCCGCAGGCAGCGGTATTAAACAAATACAATTTCAAGTTGCAACTGTAGCTGGGGTTACTGGAACGACATCGTTGAATATCATTGCTGATTATGATCCGATATCTTACTCGGTGGTGTTCTATGGAGCTTCAGAAATAGCGCCAGACACTATGACTAATGAGGAAATCGTATCTACGATTATAAATAAGGGAGATTTATGGAAGCAAGAAAACCGACTTACTAATTTTAACGATATTCCCGTCGCGTCAGTCGGAGTAACTGTTGAATCAGTGTGGATTGATGAGTATGGAAACGAAGTTCCCGAAGGACAAGGAACGGAGGTTTTCAGACCTATTGAATTAAGTTCAACCTACGCACTTATTGAAATAATACCTGATATAAAATATGTGTCCCAATTTAACAGCATTTCGGATGATATTAAATCTCAAGGGAGCGGAGAAGGGTGCATTGCGCCGACATTTGATTTTATTCATCAGGGCAGCCAAAGCTATTATAACCAGAAAACATGGTGGTCCAGGAACAGCGACAATCAGGAAGTGTTTAGGAGTTACATACAAATTAACAAGGATGACGATTGGGGGTATAAAGATGGATTAGCAACTATTAGACCGCATTTCAAAAATGACTGCTCAGATTCCGGATCCGTGTCTGGAATTTGTTCTGGAAATACTACCGTATTTAGTAGAAATGAAATTAATCAACTTACAACAGAAAAAACATCATCTCAAAATCCATCTGATATTTGGAGTGAAAATAGAAATAATGTCGGTTTAATTCAATATCCAATCGTTATAAGGCCGGTAGGAGATGACCCATATTTGATATTCGGTGATCCAAATTATTATGATCCAAATTGAATTTAAAATTAATAAATGTTCTAACGATAGCATTATTGAGATTAGAGCATGTCTGTACTGTCCATTAGAATACAGCTCTATTGAGATAATGTTCAGAAGAAATAACGATATAATTCCAATTATAGATTCTTCTGCTGGGTATATCTTAGGTCATCGCGTTATTGTTAATCAAAAAATTAAGGTCATTGCAATAAATATATACAATGATAGTTGTGATGATATATCATGTGTGGTGGAATATTTAAATCAAGGACAAATGATTCACTACGATTACAGTATTATCAAATTAAATACTAGAGATAATTTAAATCCAGAAATTAGATCAGATAAAATACCTATAGGATATTCTTCTTTAAAATTGCCATCTAAAATAAAAATTCGTGTTTTTGACGATATAGTATTGAATTTATTATGCCCATCAGATTCATTTGTGGCATCGTTCGGAGATATGTCTAATGCTATAACCAAAACAGATATAATTTTTTATGTATACAAAAATGCCAAAACAGTGACAATACCAAAGGAAGTAGTATGGATAAATTACAATAATTATATCGGCTCGGAATTAAGATGTTGTGAATTGGTGAGATCGGTATCTCATAGTGTTAATATATTACATAAAGTCGAAATATCTGATATAATTAGTTTATCTGACATTCCATCCAAAAAACCGGTTAATCTAACAGATTTTAGAACGCCGACCAAGCAAATGTTTGACTGGGACGAATGGAAATTAAGCGATTTATCATTATTGCCTGTGTACAAGGCTAAAAGTCAATGATTATGGAAAACATTAATTGCTGTCTGGGACCATATGCAATTTATTCTCCCGATTTTCCAGGAGAGACAGGGCCAGTTTTTGTAGATACCACAAAAACCAGATTAATATCTATTATATATCACAGTGGTCAATGTATCGTTCCTCCGACAGTTGATGCTAAGGTAGTTCACGAAAAAATAATCAATGGGTATACAGCCAGATGGTATGAGTGCCCTAATGATTTTGGCCGAATTTATACTGTAATCCCAACTGCTTGTGACATATCAATTTCCTTATTTGAGAATGGTTTTAACAAAATTGGGGAGTGTGATGCCTCAGAATACGGTGTATTTACGTACTGTTTCGGAAAATCTTATATATTAGACACAGACCTAGATAAGTGTACTGCTGAATTCATAATAGATGATCATAAGTTTGTTGTAACGGGCACCCCATCGAATACTGATTTGTTCGACTGTAGTAATTGTTGGGGAAACGTGCAAGTATTTTCCGGTGGAGGTGGCAGTGGTTCTGGACAAAATGCTCTTCCGGATATCCCCGATACAAATGTTCCCAATTATCCTACGCAGAATGTTTTAGCCCCAACCGGTGATGACACCAACCAATGGAATGATGATTCTATTGGGTCGGCTGATTTAGACGACAACAGTCCGATGGGATGTGTTAAAATTCTAGAAATACAAAACAATGAGAAATGTGATAGTCTTAATAACCCAGCCATCTCCTCGTCCCCTTGGGGTTCGATTATAGTTGCACATGAAACAAGAAATAGTGATGGAAATACCTATATTTCTGCAAAGGCATCTCCACTATTAAGCAATAGACAGATAATTTTTTATAGATACCTTAGTTATGGAACATTGGTAAACAATGAAGACCAGAGCACAACAAACAGAATTTTTGAAGTATATGAAGATTTGGTTTTAGGATCTAATGTTCCGTCTAAATGGCCACAAATTGAAGATTTGGAAATTGGGTTTATAACCGGACCGCTAAAAGGAGAATCTTTATATTTAATTATAGACAAATCTAGAGTTCTAGATAATTTAACCGGAAAATATAAATGGATATTTACATTTAATAGTGACGGGAATAAAACTATATTCTCAGATTCAAATAATATATATGACATACAGTGGTTTTTGACTGCTCCTTCGGTTTCACAGATGTCTATAAATACCGCTGATAGTGTTCAATTGATGTCTACGTGCAACTGGTATAAACTATCAGATTATATAACCCCAACCAGTAAAATTGACGAATTTTTAGGGAATAGAATTAAAGTGAAAGGTGGCTATGGAAATCCAGTACCTGCCTATTATTTGAATGAAATTAAAATGACTATGGAATTTGAAGATCCATCAATTTTGATATACTGGTATGTAATGAAACAGGTCCAGACTAATCCTGTCAATGATAATTATTTCGAGACAATTGCAGAGATTATTACCCCGTCAGGGCTATATGGATTAGCAGAATACTCCAGCGGTCAAATTAATGTCAAGCTAGACGCCAGTAACACCTACGCGATAGGTGTTGCGTTTGATTCTGGACGAGGAGATACCGACAATAGGGTGATTGTTGGATCAAATAATGTTTCATATATGCAAGATTTCGGACCATTCTTACTTGAAGGTAAGTTTGAAACATCCTACATTCCTCCGGTTAATAGCAATAGCTCAGAATTCGGGCAATGGGATGTGAGCCCGACGACGGGAATGGCTTATAATATGGAGATATGCCTAAGTGAATCTGCTCCGTCTATTCCTGAAACCCCAGGACACAATCCAGATAGCGAAATATTTGATTGTTCTACTAAAACATTTCGAATTGCGTCATCTGATGACGGACAAGAAGACAATAATTTATTTGCCGGAAATATTATTACACTGAAGGATTGGTCTGATACTTTCTATTTAAAGGAAATAAGACAAAAAATTGAGGTACAGTATCCGGGCCAAAAGTTATATTTTACAGTTCATCAATACGACCATGCGTCTGGATTTAGTTGTGACCAGTCTCAATCTGCAACTCACACAGAATGCAATCCATTGCTATATAAAGAGATCATTCCCAGCGTGTTTGGTTCTCCATACTGGTACTCATCTGGAACTATTAATGTCAAATTAGAGCCTCCCGCATCTGGTTCTAGGAGATATATCATCGGTGTTTCTGTGAGATCCCCAAAAGTAAAATTTTATAAATCAAAAGTAAAACCTGAAGGTGGATATTCAAACATCGCTTTAAGAACATTTTTTGGATCAGTTGCATCAAATGATTACCACATAATAGGACCGGTAAACAGAAGATCTTATATCAGAACGACAAGTACTTATGCATTTGCTCAGGAATTTTGTTTAACAAAAACTCAGGGTGGGTCGCTATCTAGCTTGCCTGGTTCAATGGATGGGCACGATGGATATATCCCATTCTTACCTATAGATCATATTATATATCGAACTTCATCTAAAACTGGATCTATTTTTAATAAAATACGTGTCGGATACCCAGCAGAGTTGCGTGGAATTAGAACGATTAAAGAAGTAATTGTGAAATTGAATATCCCAAATGCAACAACAATATATTTTTACCTTGCTGATAGCAGTGGAAAAATTCTTAAATCTCATCCAGTTACAATATCCGAAATTGGAGAACAATATTGTTCTTCTGGTGAGATATCTTGGTCTGTAGGAAGTGAAAGCTCTGATATTTATTATTGGGTTGGAGTGGGCTATGCGTATTCCAGCTCTGGAGAAATATTTAGCGGTATTTGCGAAGAAACCAGTTCAAACGTAATGTGGACTCCATTTGGGAATTTAATAGGGGGAGGGTCTAGTTCGAATGTTCCTCCATATCCTGTGGAATCCACCATTTCTATTGGAAGTCCTGCACTAACTCGTGTGTATGACATCACATTGAGATGGGCAGACGCAAATGGAAATCTCCCACTACAAGGAGCATGCTGCAGTTCTGGTGGATGCCAGAATTTATTATCATCCGAGTGCTCAAGTATAAGTGGAGATTGGCAGGGCAGTACAACGAATTGTTATTCATTCAATTGTGGATCTTTAGTCGGGGCTTGCTGTTTACCAGATGGAACTTGTGTTAATAACAAAACTATCGTAGAATGCGAAAATTTAAATGGTATATGGCAAAATGGCGAGGATTGTGGCAGTGTGGATTGTGACATAGGTGCATGTTGCTTTAACAATTATAGTTGTTTAAATTTATCCAGTGGAGGATGTTCATCCCAGGGAGGAAATTTTCGCGGCGTGGGAACTAGTTGTGCGTCCGAAGAATGTGGCACATCTGCATGTTGCTTGTCTGATGAAACGTGTGTTGATATTACTAAAGAGAATTGTGATTCTCAATCAGGTGTATGGAGATCTGGATATACATGTTCTACGACTAGTTGCGTCCAATCGTTTACGGGTGCATGCTGCTATAACAATGGACAATGCATAAATTCTACAGAAGATGATTGTTTAAATGTATATCAGGGAAGCTTCCAGGGCATCGGAATATCTTGCGAGGAAATAGTTTGCTCTAAATCTGGCGCTTGCTGTCGGCCCGATAGTTCGTGTGTATTTACAAGTAAAACTTCCTGTGATCAACAGTCTGGCAGATATTTTGGAGACGGAGTAACATGTGAAAATTCGGATTGCTCCGAACCACATGGGGCGTGCTGTTTCTCAGATGGAACGTGTAATGATATTCCACTTACTAATTGCATTAATGCTGGGGGTATATATTGGGGAGATAACACTAATTGTGATGATATATCAGTAAAATGCCAGGTCTCAACCAACGTCGGAGCGTGTTGCTATAAAGATGGATCATGTTGGCCTTCTACGGAGAATGATTGCAATGAAAGCGATGGGGAGTTCAAGGGTATAGGGGTATCTTGTGATGATGCCAACTGCAATATTAGGGTATTAGAAAATGACAATGTGTTTGATTTGCCCCAAACAGTATTCCCTGCCGCGAATCCAGATATAGCAGTATTTAATAACAATCTTATGATCGATCACTCCGAAATATCATATATTACATACCAAGTATATGAAGATAACCAATGGAACATCTATCTGAGACAGTTCCGAAGGGTTCTACCAGATAGCACGTCTCCTTCATATGAATCCCCATTTGTATTTAGTAACCCATCATATGATCTTTATCCAATTTCTGATAACATAAATGTTATATACGATTTGGTAAATTTATTTACTACCGATGACAATAAATGGAATGCAATTTTTAGGGTCTTTTTAGAAAATGGAAGACAGGTTTTAAATTGCGATGGAGATATTAATGGGAACATAGAGCTAGACTCTGGACAAGAAGTGGATTCTGGTAGCGTTTGGGTAGAAGCAAGATATGATATGTCAATCTGCTCAATAAATAGTGCACCGAAATGGAGTATAGGAGATAGATTTACCGGGGGACATCCTCCAGTAGCTAGTACATTTGGCGGATCAGACACTGACGGTTGTACTGAAATTAATACGTATCCAAATGAGTCTAGATGGTGCTATCAAAAATCCGATTGTGAACAATACGGACTATACGATTCAGGCGTGTGCCCCACTCCATATATTTCCATAATATATAATCCGTCTGACATGTGGACTATAAGCACCGGGAATGATTTGGTAACCAGAGTCAAATACCAGATGGAGATAGATACAGATCCAAGCACTACCCGGTCTTCCTTGGTTGAGCCTGAAGTTGATTTCATGTTTGTCGTAGATTATAGCATTAGTATGAGTGCTAAAATACAAGAGATTAGGTCAGCTTTGCCGGTTTTATCTCAATCCTTAAAACAATACGGAGTGAATGTCAAGTTTGGATTATGCATATTTTCTGGATCAAATAATTTAGTTCCAGACTCGATTACGTGCGGCGGGGAAATTTTTGATGGCCTATATGGTTTTAACGGAATTTATGGATTTACAGACAACATTCAAAATATATCAGATGCTATGTCTCCATCATCCTGGAAAACATCTGATAACTCATCCGCTGGATATGTCGCAATACAGTATGCGCTAGATGATGCACATTTTTTGTGGAGACCTGATTCTGGCAAATTCATGTTAATTGCTACTGATACTAAACCAGACGAATACGCAAATGACTGTACTTACTTGAATAATTACAATTCTGCACTCAATGCATTATCAAACAAGAATTGTAAAATTTATATTGCAGCTTGTCAGTCTGAGACAGATTGTATTGATGATACATCTGATTATTTTGATATGGGAGTTGCATCGGGGTGGAATAGTTCATCAATTTGTCCGGATTCTTCCCATCCGACAAACTGCGGATATTTTTATGTTGGCGGACCCTACTATAAAGTATTTGATAACATTGTCAATGATATTATTACATCCATATCAAAGCCCAAAATAGTAGAACGAGACATTCCGGGATACTCTGCGACGTTCATTAAACCAGCAGAAATCATAATAACTTATAAAAATGACCTGACAGACATCTGGACATACGAGAAACATAAGTTGTCCTTTATAGATTCAGCACCTTCTTTATCTGGACACCTTAAGGGATTATCGTCCATGCCATATGATATCGAGAATGGAATGATCTATGGCGTAGATTCTGTTCATTTGGTAGGAAACACAAACAATTGGGTGTATTTTTCTGGATCTGGAAATGTGGAATATGACTATCCTAATGTTGGAGCACCAACAAGAGACCAGTCGAATCCCAGATTGATATTTGAAAATGCTAAAAACCCCAAAATTGCTGTCAACAACAGAGGCAATGTATTCATTGTCTGCGAAAGCATGAACAGCGGGGTAGAACATATCGTAATTAAAGGCACTGGAGATTTTGCACAACAAACGGTTACTGGCGCTGATCTACACAGATCTACTAAATTCTGGAAAACATCTGATTTTGTTTTCGAGCATAACATCACATTGCCAGGAGAAGGGGTAAATCAGCTATGTGACTTAATTATTGACAAGAATGATATCATCCATGTTACATGGCAATCGAATCGCGATGGATACTGGGAAATATATTATGCAAATGGTTACGATTTGTTCAATCCTGTTCGAATTACAAAATCTGAAAGCAGATCGGCGTTTCCGTCGATAGACATTGATGATTCTGGTAATGTATTCATTGTATATCAAGACAATCGTTATGGCCCTTACAACATATTGCTTTCATATAGAAGCAGCGAACGGGTTGTGCCTCTTTTGCAGCAAAATGCATATTTAGGGTCTGTTCGGTCGGGATACTCTCACTACATAACCGTATTACCGATTCTTCTTACAAATTTATCTACTCCTGTTTCAACAATTGGTACAATGTGGGGGTCCAGAAGCACCGGATCTATGAGTATGTTGTTTGGCATATCTCCCGTAACCGGAGTTCTGGGATCAAATGGAGGAGATTCCAGCTACGATATCGTTGCTTTTGCAGGAAAACGATCGGGTGAATTTTATGGTATTACTAGGGACGGAACCTTGTTGCTACTTGCCGATTCATATGAAGACCCGTATTTGGCACTTGATTTAACCACAATATCTGAAATAGGACAAATTGTATTATCCCCTGATCAGGAAATTTTAGATGCAACTATTGACGAGATTGGTGGTTCCTTGTGGATGTTGATCCATGATTCTACAAATATTATTATTAAACAAGTAGATGTTTTGTCTGCGAGTGTTTTACGGGAAAGCGTAATATATTATGATGTAGATCGATTAATTGGAGGCATAACTTGCACATCTGATGGAAAATTTTATCTGTCTAGTTATAGGGACGGTATATCTAAGCTATCTATAAGTGAATATCCATTAATAGGTAATGACATTATAATATTCGATTTCATTGATACCGTTAACTTTTCTGTTAATATCAAATGTTTAATAACAGATTATAATGACATAGTTTACGGTGTTTCAGATTTACTGGGAATGTATATTGTCAATGAGCATGGCGAAACCTTGGTCAATTATATGAACAATACTGATGGAGACTTGGAATATATTATTGACAATAGAGATTCAGATAATACCAATGTTATTGGCAGTTGGAAAACTGGATCTGCAGCACCCGGAAAATGGAGTATAGATTATAGATTTAAAGACACTATCGACAGACCTATTGGATTTTTCAGGTGGGTGCCGGATTTGCCATATCCGGGCAAATATAGAGTTTCAGCTTACTTTCCTGGAGGCGGCAATCGGCCTATTGACGCCCCGTTTACTATATATCACTCAGATGGGTCAGATACCATAAGAATGAATCAAAAACCAGCAACGCCAACATTAGTAGAGCCATGGAGATATTTAGGGTTTTATTCATTTGGTGATGAGTATGGTTCGGGTGGGTATGTTGAGTTATCCAACGATACAGATCCAGCACTTGGCTGGAAAGCAGTAATTGCCGATGCCGTGAAGTTCACTCCTGAGATTAGAATCGGGTATCAATTCACCGGTCATACGACGAGTGTTGGAAATAGTGGATTTTTTAATACAATTTTGGAATTCTATACAAATAAAAATCTTGTTGGCCAGCCCGACCTGGTGATAGATAGTAGGGTTCATCGGGAATCTTTCACGATAGAACAATTTCCAGATGATCCATACAAACCCAATGGAGATGGAATATATCTAAAATCTGGTCAATCTGGATATATGTTTTTTGATGCGTCAAATTATCGTCCCGATGCCAGTAATCTGTCTTACCCATATGTGTTTGTTAATAACCAATCGTATTTTGTAAAAGTAATTATGATAGACCAGGATGGAAACTCTTCTTACCCTGCTTATCAGAATTCCACGTTTTCTTGTACTAAATGCTCCGTGTATGCTAGTGGAAAATTTGATTTATCCGAGTGTTCGTATTCTTTTTTAGTTAACAACACCGGATCCGATACTAGATATTTTAATTTTAGAATAAACTTTTATTCTGACGAACTGAAATTGTCTATTGTAAAGTGTTTTTATTTATCTCCAGGGTCATCGGATATAGGTTACTGCGAGGTAGATAATACCACCGGAGCAAATGAATGGGGAGAGTTCGGTCTTGCGATTAGGTCTGGCGAATCAAAATTTATTCAAATATATCCATCTCTAGATCCTGCCGGAAAATTTATATGTGGTATAGAATATCCTGTTGATATTTTATTATGCTCATCATCTGGCTCAGAAGTGTGTTCTAATTTTGGTATTGATCTAGATGTGATAGAAACATATAGCAAATATTACTTTTGTGAATGCTCTAGTGCTATCTTTGATAACAGACTACTTCATATTAATGAATTAAATCGATGGCATTCTAGCGCCCATGGCTATTCCGACACAAGAATAACCGATACACCTAACAATAATTATCACCCTGTCATATCTACTAGGTCTAGCGGATCGGCAGTAGTTGTATTTGAAGACCGAAGTTCAATTTCTGAAATTAAAGCTGCCACCTTTAGCCCATCAGACAGTGAAGATGTGTTTGGGTCTGGAACTCGCGGATGGTTTGATTATAGCACTAACTCGATTGGAGAAAAACCTGCCCTATCAATAGATATGTTTGATAGAGCGAATGTGGCTTATGAATTTAATAACGCGATATTGCCATTGTCAACCGAATTGCCTAGAAGTGTTATTGATGTGAAAACATGCAAATTTAACGACTTGATTTCTTCTGGTGATACCTCTGAAAAATGTAACATATCGTCCTTTGAATCCAATGTTATAAGCAATGACCCGTTTATTAATGCAGAAATAGTTAAAAAAATAATAGTTGAATCTTCCGATGTAGATTATTTTACATACAATTCTTCAGGAGAAGCAGTTGCCGTTATCTCTAAACGTGATGTTGTATTACAAATTTGGGGGACACCGGAGATTGTGGCAGTTAGAGTCAAAAATGAAAATGAATTATCTTATGGGAATTGGTGTCCGGCATTACCAGAAATTAATTCTTATTTTATTGAAATACAACATAAGTTAAGTCCCGGACCTGGAATTAAAGAAGTTTGTGTACAAGCAATGACATATAATGGCATTACATCGGAATTTTGTGTTCCTATTATCGCCGATTATTGTGTGATAGATTTTGAGATAAAATTATATAGCGACAGCAGTTACTCTACTGCTTTGCCTAAATATGATGAATTATATGTTGCTTCTGCAATATCCGAGAAGGACTTGAAAACCAACTCAAAGTATATTTATATAGAAATAATACCTAGCATTGATACCGAAGAATCAAACGTTAATTACGATGTGATACAACAAGGGTCCAATGATCAGTATGGGCTGGAAGCCCTAAAAGTAGTTTCGGATGATGGAAAAACCGTATTTAGGGGTAAATTTTTAATATTCTCTGATGACGGGACCTTCAATAAGGATGGAATTGCAAGGATCCAAGCGAGCATACCAAGTAGTTGTGGAGTAAGATCAGTGTCAGAAGGAACTTTTATTAAAAATTCAATCAATACAGTATTGTCTGAGTCAAGTGTTGGACCGGATGAATTGTCGCAATATCGGCAGCCAATATCGGGACATATTGGCGTTGGTGTACAAATTAGACCGGATCAAGACCCATACTTGATATTTGGTGACATTAATTATTATTTGAAGTAATTTTAGGAGAAAATATGACATTTCCAGCTCGAAGATTAGGGGGAACTTTTCCAGCAGCAGTACGTAATAGATTTTGCCCAATGTCTAGCCGGATGATTTCTGGTTATGCATTTACAGAGGGAAGTGGAACTACATTAACAAATTTGGGAGTCGGAAACACATTAGGATCTTCATGGCCCAATATAGGAAATGGAGCAATAGTGGGCACTGAGGATTGGAAGGCTGACGCCGATGGGTCTCCTTACCTTACGATGGACGGAGAGTACGCGCGCATTTTTCTGGCTTCCGGAGATACTACTCTAACTCGTGGAACTTTTGTAGCACGAATACAACCTATCACTAGTGGTTCTCTGTTGTGCAACCAACTTGCACTTGCTACTGCAAATCACTTTAGGGTTGGATACGCCGTTGCAACCGATGTGGCTACGGTAAACTTCATTCTCCGTAGCCCGGCCGGGGTTCTTTATACATCTCCAGGAGTGTCGTTCTCGATTGACGTTCCTCATTCAATCTTGGTTTCGTGGGGCGAAAGAGGTCTAGTTATATCAGTTGACAGATATGATCCGAGTGATAGTCAATACACAGTGGTGGTGTCTACGAATACAGACCCGATTATTGTTCCAAATACAAAATATCTGGTTCTGCAAGCAAATGTATCGGGAGCTAGTGGGTCCTGTGACTGGTATTCGTGCGCATTATTTGATGGGCAGCCCCAGTCTTCTCGCGAGTTTAATGATTTGTTATGTGACCCTGAACTACCATTCAGGCCCTCGCCAACACGCACTACTCTATCACCAGTAGCTGCAGCCGACATGGGATGTGTTACAGAAACAACAGCTATAATATTGCAGAATACAGGCATTGGGATTGCAGGAGAACTACCTAGTGCATCTGTTGGAGTGAGAGCCTATGTATCTTCTGACCGATATAGTGTTATGGATGCCGCTCCGGTGTCGGCTTCTGTTAGTGCGACAACGGATGTGCAGCAGAGATTGGATATCAACTTAAGTGGGTTAACATCTGGAACCAGATACTGGTATCATAGAGAATGGACATCGGACGGATCGACCTGGCACCCATTTCCGACGGGATTCGGAACATTCCGGGCAAAACCCAGTGCGGGGGTAGAGTGTAGTTCTGCGGATTTCGCCGATGACCACCTTGGAGGATTATCGGGATCGAATTCAGAAATATTTAATCCTGATAGTGGTGGTTACGTTCCAGAGATTGGTGGGTTTGATATTGAATTATTTGAGTCAATATCACCTCTATCTGTATCTCTTATCCCAATTTATCGGGCTTGGTTAGTATCTCGGGACATTTATAATGATCCTGTTCCAGTGGATTTAATGATTCTCTTCGGAGATCATTTCTATGTCAATAATACAGTGGTTGGTACTGGGGATTGGGATGCCCAAAGAGCCCACGATATTAGTGTTGTTAAAGATTGTTTTTATTTGGCATCTCTGACTGGAATGATGGTCCATATTCCTGGAAATCACGACGCAGGACGGGGGGACTACGCAGACAAAGATGGAAGTGCAAAAACCAAGATTTCTACTTTATTATGGAAAACATATACAAACAATCCAACCGATGAAACTTATCCAGAGGGAGGGGAAAGCGAAGGGATTCCAACAATTACAAGCCAGCTCTCGTGGCAACACCCTATTAGCGTGGAACACGATGCGGATTGGAGAAGAACATATGAAATTGACGGAGGAGGAGATGAAGGAATAGAGCACGGAACTCCTTTGATGAATTATTTTGCCTTTACATGGGGAGACTCTCTTCATGTAATAATTGATACTAATCGGTATTCTTTTATTGATGGTGCAACGGTTGGATCATTGGGCATTCCTCAGAATACATGGTGTGTGGATACATTGTGGAATAGTTCCGCAAAATGGAAAAGACTTTTGGGACATTCTTTAATTTCCGGTGCTGTTACGTATCAATGGGGAAGCGGAATTGACATTGGGCTGCTGAGCACCGAGGAAAGCAACCTTCATTTGGTATGCCAGGGAGTAGAACTTACTGAATTTGCATTTGGTCACAATCACACATTCGGCTGGGTGATCAAGGATGGAGTTAATTATGTTTGTGTGCCCACTCCTACGAATTCTTCTTTCGTAGCAGGCACTGACCACCTGATGGAATTACAATTCGGAACCGCTCAGTCAGAAGGCTATACCCTTTATTTGGGTGCAGATGGGTCTGGGTTGTCTCGTGGGATTCAGAAGCGATTGCACCTGATGGGATATCTTAAAACAACATGGAATATAAGTACATTTACCCATGTTTTTAGACTAACTTCCGGATCTCAGTATTCATCTGGGTCAGAACCATGTAGTGATAGTCTGCTTTTCTCTGAACGATGGGCCGGAAAAGCTGGATTATCTTCATCCAGCCAAAGCACCGTATTAAGTGAGCGCCCTCAGAATATACTATTCGTTATCCCTGAATCAGAACTAACAAGCCTGGGAAGTACTTGGTGGCAACATTCAAATCTTGTAAATGCCCCCGACGGTTCCCCTGCAGGGCATAATTATCGATTAGTAGATCCTCCTGGAGATTATGTAATGGAGGAGGACCACGCAGGATCTACTATTTCTTTGCACGCAAGCACTCCGGATGGAGATATCAGGGTATTTGCTACGCCAATGAATATTTTCTCGGCCGAATTAACAAATGCGAAATTAGATCAGCCGTCATCATCGGAGTTTGAGCAACAAATTCCGGCATCCATAGTAAAAGGACAATTAATTGGGGCAATACATGTTGGTCTATATAATATGTTTGGAACATTACTAGATGATTTAACTGGGTATTACGGAACTATAGCACTACAAAAAAATGGAAACACTGTCCCTGGACTATCTGGAACTCTGATCAAACCTTTTATAAATGGAATTGCAACTTTTGATGATTTGGTTATTAATTCAGTTGGTATATATAGATTATTAGTTACAGTGTCTGGAGGATAGGTCAGCTACTCCAGTCTAACCCCTCGGAGCTTGTGAGTGATGGAACACAACGTAAGAGTTGACTAGACTAAGAAGAAAGGAGACTATTATTCTACGTTAAGAGAACTACAATCACCCTGGAACGCCACCCTAATTCCAGGCTCTGAGCTAGAACCATTTAGGGGTAGTAACAGAGGTTCTTCATAGCGCACTTATCGTAAAGCTATGAAATTTTAGGTTTAAACTTATTTAAGTGTAAGGAGGAGTGGATAATTCATTTCTAGTCTAAAGACTCAGAGTTTCCTTATCCACAAAAAATATGATAATACAATGCACATCATCTGAGTTTAGTGTTATATCCAAAATAAAAGCTATTCTATTGGATAGAGATGGAGACAAAATAACTGATTCTGATGGATACTACATTAGCTTATCGATTTTACAAATCGATGGATACTCTAGTCTATCCGGCGTGTCAAGCAAACCATTTATAAATGGGGAGGCTGTTTTTGATGATATGTGTATTAACACCAATGGAACCCAAATTGATATAATAAACATCGAGGAATAGAGTGTCTGTTATTGGATTATCATCTGAGTTTATTGTATTTTCTGAGGACTTGAACGCTCCTAAAATAACATCTCCTACTCATAATGAACAGTTCAATCTTGGAACGATTTTAATTCAGTGGGACAAACCTCAATTATATTCTGGTGACCCATACGATCCATACTCGCTGGTTTCTGGGTCAGATACTGCTACATATGAAATTGAATATACCGACAATTATGATGGCGAAAAAACTAATTGGTATACTCTAAAACGGAGAATTCCCTGGGCTGAAGAATCATATTCTTGGGTTGTGGGGAAAATGGTTAAAAGCAATTCCGTGCGAATCAGAATGCGAACAAAAGATGTATATACAGAAGAAACTTCTGTATGGTCAATTAGTGAAACATTTTCAATAAATGTGTTCAATCTAGTTCCTCCTGCCATTATCAGCCCTGTATCTGGTAATATGTATAGTAATTTTATATTGATAATATTGGATGAAACTCAATCCAAAAATACATATCACCAAAAAATTAGATATACTTTAGAATATTCGTCTGAAAGCCAAAACATCTCCTGGACAATAATTGTATCTAATGTGCCTCCTGGACAAAATGTGATAAGATGGAATATTGATGATTTGCCAACGTCTAATGATTATGTGTTGCGTCTAACGGCTAAAAATTCATCGACATGCTTGGAACCAAACCTGCCAGAGCCCGATCAAATAGCCAAAAGATATGTGTATGGAATTAAGATACAACAATCCGGTGTGTTTATAATTGATACAAAACCGCCTCAAGCCGTAATTCAAATAGCAAATAATACACATGTGACCAATCGGGTAAACCAATCTGTTAATATATTTGCCGAAGATGACACAACAGAGGTTAGCAGTATACAGTTAAGAGAGTGCGATATCAGCGGAAAGTTACAATTGGGCAACATCAGTTCTCTTTCTCAATTCAAGGACTGTCCGCCATTGGATTATAGTATTCCATTCGATCATATTGTAAGTAATGCACCGATGGGAAGTATATCTAAAATCCATTGGACATTTAATGGCGTTGATAGTGAAAATAAGCCAATTAGTAGTGTGAAAAAATTGGAAGCCCTACTAATCGACGCCGGCGGAAACAATTCTTTACAGGATATTGTTCGAGTATTTCTAACAATATTTGATAATAGCGATGACCAGATAAATGATTTTATAATAACTACAGAGCAAAGAGAAACCCTGTCATTCAGTGGCACTCAAAAATCTGTCAGTGTATCTACTTATGAAGTCGCTTATCTTGGAACAGATTCAGGGCAATTGTGGATTTTGGACCCATTCCCAAGCATGATATATGCAATTATTGACAGCCCCATCGTAAAGATATCCGAGTTTAATGATATAATACTATTATTTACTTATAATAAAACCAATGATACTGGAAACGTGTATAGGCACGATATGATTAGCCCTACTTTATTGTATACTTTCAGTAATAATTTATCTAAAACAGTTGGAACGTCTGTTTCCGGTTCAAAGTTGTATATTGGTCTTGAGAATGGCGAGCTATGGGAATTTAATGGATCTGTTTTCAGTCTAATTAATACTTTTGTTAACCCGATAAGTTGTTTATATTCAGATCAATCCTATCTATATATCGGATTTTCTAATAGCTCTGATCTGTCATTGTATAATGGGTCGGCATTCAGCACTTTGAGTATATAAATGTCAGAAATTATCACAAAAACAATTTCAATACCGTGCTCTGCTGGGGTAGAGGTAATTGGCGATGTCGGAACAACAACAACAGGCTCGCACAACTACGAAGCCCGACGAAGGGGCAGCCAAACTCCGGCAATATCTGGGGATGCCGAGAAAGTGGCCGTTATTAGTGCTGGATTTAATGGATCGTATGGCTCATTTCTTTGGCCGGCATCAAAAGCCACTATAACTGTGACTCAGGTTAAATTGGAGTTTTGGTACTACAATAACAATGTGGATGAACCCATTAAAAAAATAATATTTTTTGAGACAGACCCAATCGCGAGCATAACAAACTGGGCCACATGGTATGGGGACATAGAAAACGCCACTATCTACAAAACTCAAGAAATATATAATTTAGGGAAAACACAAAGTATCATAGAGCTAGGAAGTGATTCCAGTGATAGTATTTGTCGGTCCTTTACAACACGCATTAGAAGTGCAGTAGCAAATGATCATGAGTTTAGTGTTGCTATTAGAAGAAGCGATTTTACAACAAGTGAATGGGGATCAATATTTATAGGAGGTGAAACTTTAGTTGGAGACACGGGCAATGGCTGGAGAGCAGCTAATTTAGATGAGATTTCATCACCAGCAAGATTTATAATAGGCTATTCTCATACTCAGGATTCGCCGTTATCTCAATTCTATTTTAGGTATACCACCGATGATCCTACAGATTCCGGCGGGCAGCAAACTCCGGAGAATAGTATTGGTGGGTATATTGCCCCTAATGACGTGTATGTGTCAACTTTAATATCGGATCCAATATCAAAATCCCAGATAACAATCCCATTGGCTTCTGGTTCAGACGAACCGCCATCTTCTGGATTGGCACAAGTTGGGTCAGAAATTATTAGATATACATCTGAAAATAATGATAATCTGTATGGATTAACGAGATCGATATTTCCGTCATCATCGTTCGCGGCGGTAGTTACTCCGCACGCAGATATAGTTAGATATTTAGATATAGATAGGATATTTAATAAAAATCCGGTTTCTGGTGTGTCTCAGTATCGATGTATAGCCGTATTGCATGAATCATCGGACAATATGTATGTTGATGATGTAAAAATCCAATTAAAACAAAATTTAAACACAAACACTACAATAGATGTTGGAATTGAAGTTCCAAAATTTGATGTTCATAGTGGAACATTCTACGAAGACATGCTATCTGGATCAAATATATTTGAAAGTGCCGACTTGGATGGTTCAGGATATGACACTGGGTTTTTCGAAGGCGCATATATGATAATAAATCCATCGGCATCTGCCAATGGCGTATTGGTTGATAGCTTTGACATTAACCTATCAGGCCGAGCTGAATTTATTATTGACAGAACCCTATCTATAGACGTAATAGCTGGTACTTATTTTAGAATAGTTCCGGCTCCATCTCAATCATCCCCGAATGATATTACTAGGCCCAATGAAAACAGCGGCAGATTCCTAGGTTTTATTGGGGAGGGAGGGCAAAATAGTATTGGGTATGCAGGTATTAGAGAAAGGGGCGGAAGAATGAATAATCATGAGCTGTTTTATATTTGGATTAAAAGGTCGATTAAACAGAACTCACCAGAAGATGACAGCTCCGGAGCAATGCTAATATTAGAGTTCAACGAATCTTCAAGGTATTAAAATGGGGTATCTTTCGTCAGTAAAAGCTCACTGGTCGTTTAACAACAATATTGAGGATAGTGCTCTCAATAATGATTTTGTTTCATCTGGTCCTATTGTGTTATTTGGCAGATATTCTGTCTACAATATGGTTTCAAATCAAACAGAAACAAAATACGGGGTTTTATTAGACAATTATTATACTGCAAATTCTGTCAATCTTTTAAATCTAGGTAACACTGCCCATGATTTTACTATATCTTTTTGGTGGTATTCACCATCTGTAGTTGGATATACCAGGCATGCAATTACCAGAAAAGAGACCAGCAAGGTAACCCCAATTGTGGGAAAAGGAAGAGTAGTTGAAGATGAATCATTTAAATTTGTCGATGATGGCGAATTTATAATTTCAGAAGTATCAGCATCTTCATCTTGTAATGCCATTAAACTGGAAATATGTACTACAAACAGCAGTCCGACTCATGAGTATCTTTCAAAATCATATATACCTGGCCTTCATCATGTGATGATTTCTTATAAATCTACTATAGATCCGATTTCAGAAATAAAAATAATAATAGATGGAGAACAAGGAGAAACGCAGTTCGGTCCAGAATATAATATGTCCACAACCTTGTCAAATATATATGTCAATAGACTATATCATGGGTATCTTGCCCATGAAAGCAGGCAGGTTGGATCTTTTATTTCAGATTTAGTAATTAAAACTAGTAACGCAGATAATGCGGAACGTGATGCCATAAGAAACATTAGATTTGGAACTAATTATATAGTAGATAAGAGTCTAGAACATGTTGAGCATGAATTTTTTGGATTGGGTTATTCACAGCCATCAACTATTACGACTAAACAAATTTATGCATCGGGGGGAAACATATATGTCGCAAGATCAAACGGGGATATACTAAAAGGATATCGCCCTATATGGGATACAGAATCCAACTATGCAACAGACGGATCTAATTTAACCTCTAACCCCAAAATTACCGTGACATCAAATGGACTGAGGATTGCCGGAACCACCATAAGGATATAGGATGGCGTATATTGATATAATACGAGTAAACGGGCAGCAATCTAGTGGCACTATAACTCCAGTAATTGCCGGGTTAAATCCCGTATTTACATGGGACTATGTAGAAACCGCCGATGCCTTGTCTCAGATGACGTTTGAAATACAAATAGGAACTAGCTCCGACAATTGGGGCACAGATATATTCAACTATAATATTTTACAGGATTCTGGGGAATCATCTAATTCCTATGAATACTATAAACACTCTCTTCTCAGGGGTGTTGTATACTATGGGCAAATTAGATCAATCGACGAGGACCACGAGGAAACATCCTGGTCTATGTTTTCTTTTAAAATAAACAGGGTTCCCACAGCAATAAATCCTCACTTAACTCCATATAATCCAACGTCATCTGACCATATAGATGTAAATTATACCTTTGCAGATCCGGATGGACATGAAGAATCTGGCACCAAAATCAGATGGTATAGAGATGGGTTGCCGGTCCTAGAATACGATGATTTATGTACTTTGCCCGCATCGGCGACATATCCCGGAGAGTCGTGGAATGCCCGTATTATTCCAAGCGATGGACTAGAGTTTGGAATGGTATCAGAAACAGGGTCGGTTGTAATAGGTCAATCCGATATCTACATATCCTATATTACAATATTACCATCCGATGCAAATGTTGATGATATTCTGAAAGCGGATTATGCTATTATTGATAATGAGTATTCTCCATTCACGGGGACTATATTAATCGAGTGGTATGTTAATGGGACTTTATGCTCATCTTCTAGCTCACAATATGTTAGGCTGTCTTTGGAACCGGGAGATTATGTTTACGCTGTGATTAAAATAATCGAGGGGAGTTCAATTATATCACAAAAACAGAGTTCTGCTGTGATAATTTCTGACGTGGTTTGGCATTTAACATCTCTAGAAATAAGTGGTTTATCTAATCCAACGTATCTGAACGATTTAACTCCTATGGTAGAGTGGAAAGTCTTTAAGACTACTGCGGAGTCCAGGGAAAAGCCGGACTATTTTAGGTTCTTTATAACTAAAACTCCATCCTTTGACGGTGCGGTATTTGATACAGGATATACTCAGTATGTTAAGGACTCATATTCTATACCAGAAAATGTCCTATCCAGGGGAAACCAATATTTCATCCACGTAGGAGCCGGAGATACGACTCCATTTGATGAAAATTTATATATTACTAAAGAAATTAAAATATCAGGTTCTAGTTGGTCAGAAAATGTCAGTAATAATATTGGATGGACAATAGAGTTCCGGGCGGGAATTGAAATCAATGATGACAATGGAGATCCTATAGACCCGACTAGCCTAGATTACACGCCTAATATTGGATTGTATATTAATGATGGAACGTATTTCTGTGCTGTTGTGCTAGGACTAAAAAACATAACATTCATATCAGATAGCTCAATAGTTTATACGTATGCATCTAATTTGGGCTCTTTGCAGATAACTGGAGCATCCACAGGACATACTTTCCAAATATGTGGGAAAGAAAATGATGTAAGAATATACATGGACGGAAAAGTAGTTTTAGATGCAATTGGACTGCTTACAAACAAATCTGCCCTTAAGAATATTGAATACGGGAACATTGATGGTAAACATGAGAATATTGCTGTTTTTAGATATTTTAGATATTCAACAAAGGGCGCGTATGGCCTAGACCAAAATGTGAACAATCCAAATTTGTTCTATTTTTCAAATATTGGGACCATAGATGGCGGATCGATAGAGTTTGTATACGATAATTTTATTTCATTTACATCAGATAACGGAGTTGATTCCAGCAAATTAATAACGTTTAATGAGACTGGCGATACCATAAAACTCCCAACTGTAGTGAAAAATTATTCTCCTATTACATCAATATATATAGACGAAAATAGATCAAAATTTATTGGAACAGCCAATGGAGTAACTGCGATATACGGAGATAAACACGACCCCGATTACGTATTACTTACGAGTGGTTCAGACTTTAACGGAATAAAGCCTGAAGATTTTGATAGAATATCGAATGTACCGATAGATAAATTATCTCTTGTAGAACCAAATGCCAGAACTGGTTGGTTTACGATAGATACAACATATAGAACCATCGGAACGATAATTCCAGGAACTAGATTTTTAACAGGAGCAGGTGACCCTTATAATCCATATTCTCCGGAAATTTTAAGTCGTGCGATTCATTATTATAGCCAGAGGACCCACGGGCATTCTTGGTTTGACAGAGTTGACAACAAAATAGGTTGGCAAGTTGCATTTTCTTTTAATTTAGAGTATTTGGAAGCCGATGATTTTCAGGAAACAGATATTGATAAAACTGATTTTGGAATATATATTAACGATGGAACACGCCAAGAGATAATATACTTTTACAAAGATAGGATACGGCTATATTACGCCAATATATATGTTCCTTTAGATACTACAAAAATCAGAAATTATGTGATATCCGGCAAAGATGACAGTCTGCTTATCTACCAAAGATTGTTTAACTCTTCTACATCTGGATATCAACTGTCTCTCAATGGGGCGGGGTTGTTCACAACTCCATCAGACAAATCTGGAAACAGCAGAAACCCCAATATAGAGGTAGATAGTTTTGGGTTTTACCATGCAGTATGGCACGATGATGGGGATAGATGGTCTAAAATCGTATATTCTTTTTATGACGGCCAATCATGGTCTCAGCCCGAATCAGTTGTTGAGTCTTCAAAATTTAACTTGAGAAATCCTCGAATAAGCATTGACAGCCATGACCGAATATGGGTGGTATACGAAGACACATCTTGGGGTAATACGGAGATATCGGTTAGTGTCCGAGATACTGTGGGTTGGAATTCCAAAACGCGGGTTACAAATTTTTCAAGCCAGAAATCTAATCCTGATATCATAATAGACACTAACAATAACGTCCATCTAGTTTGGCAAGATAACAGGAACGGGAACTGGGAGATATTATGGTGCCAGTGGGATGATATAAAGAAAGCATGGATATCGAGTGGACATTTTGGGGAAGACGAAGTTATTATGTCATATGCGGAAGACGATCCGTATCAAAATGCCAGCGCAATTGATTATAAAAAACCCAGGATGTCAATTATATATCCATATTTGTGGGTTGTTGCCGAAGGCCACATAAAAGATGATAGCACATCAGCTATTTATATGGGGTATAGGGATTTGTCATCTGGATATTGGAACGGTCCCGGCAGCATAATAAAAGAAAACGGAGAATTTTATGCCGCAGGAATATCTAACATTGTAAGCCTGTCAGGAAGAAACTGTCTAAATCCAGATATTACCGGCAATGCTCTGACGAAAGATTTTGTGGTTGTATGGGAAGACCAAACTACACCAATTTCTCAAATTTGGGGAAGCGCGTGGTTTTATGATACGACGAATAAAGCCAGCGCGCAGCAGATCACCAGCCGAATACTAAACTGCAAAAACCCTGTATGCGGATACGTCTCTAACCAGGTTGTAATATTATATGAGGCAGATAATGATATATATTTATCGTCTTATAATCCATCTTATTCTCAATTTTTAGGATCTTTTTCTGGTTACACAGACCAATTAATAACAATTGATAATGATAAAATCGTGTCTAATCCAGACTTACCAAGTAATAATATTTCTACAACATTTATACTAGCGTATGATTTCCAAAAATCTAGAGATGTAAACTCTATAGAATCTGTGGAATATCCAGAATATCAGCTAATTGGTGATGCTGTTGTAGAACATAACCTAGACTCAGAATTCTCTATTACATCAACAACTGAAACTATACAAAATGGAGATGTTAGTTGGATCGATACTAAGGAATTTGCTTTCGGAGATTTTTCGGAAAATGTTGGCATAAGAGCGCATTGGAAAGACATAGAGTTTTATTTTGGCTATGACGCCAAGCCTCAAAGTGTTATCAAATATAATTCTAACTCTGTACCATCTTGGCCAGATGATAGGGTTAATGATTTATTCGTTGATTCATATGGGAACATAGTATCTGCAACTTTTGGTGGATTAGTATATTATAACGTATTTACGAATCAACTAACTCTAATCGAAGGGCACACGCCGACATATTCATCCGACACAGGGTGTACCTCGGAAACATGTTTACTTGCGATGTCGGATGGATCGGGCAAATTAATAACATCAGTAAAATGGGGAGGCAGTGGCATATGGTATGTTGGCACAGCTAGTGGATTGTATTACACAAATACCGCTGGTAGGACGTGGTTTCCAATTCAATCCGGTGGCCAACCTATTTTTAGCAATAAAATCATTAATGATATGGTTGTGGACCAGCACGGTAATGCAATTGTGTCAGCCATATCATCTGGATCAAGCTACGATTCTAGTTTTGATGGAATATATGTTGTAAATCCAAAAAATTCTGCACAAACTCGTATACCTGTCAGTTTCCAAATTCGATGTGTGGCCGTTGATGAAAATGATATAATTTGGGGTGGTGGTGATTCTGGTCTTATTCGAATTGAAAATTATAGTAATACAAACTTGATCACATTTGACCGATCAAATGGAATGAGATCATCCTGGGTTAACGACATTGCTATAGTAAATAAATATTTAAGATACATTGCTACTGCTGCGGGAATAGAGCGAATGCATGGAATGAAATTCGCCAGTATAAACGTGAGAACTCATGAGCTAACAAATGACAATATAAATGTAGTGGAATGGCATAGCAGCACGAACAGTTTGTGGGTTGGGTCTTTATACTCACTACATGAAATTATATTTAGAGATGTATTTCATGATATAATATCCGATGAAGTTACACACTATGATTCCAGTAATATTTCAACCGAAGAAGTTTACGACAGAAGCACCTACATGATACTGGATTTTTCTCAATCCGATCAAAATGTAACCACGGAATCAGCATCTATATTTATAAATGGAAATGAAATAGAGTTTGGTTACACGGTTTCCAATAACTCCATTCAATTTTTAACAAATCTCCTGGTTAATGACCAAGTAGAAATAGAAATATCTAATAGATTTTTAACATTTAAAGATTTTAATCAAACTAATATAGAAAAATCGGTTCTCGGATTTAAACGATCAGTTATTAAACAAATGATAAGGTCTAGCAAAAATCAATATCTGGTCAGATCCACTGGAGATAAGAATACTATCATGCTATATGCCGGTGAATCTAGCCTTCCGTATGATACTATCTCTCTTGATTTGGTTGCTCCGGTAGGGTGTATAGAGCAACTAGATATTCTATCTAGGAGTAAAATACGATTTCGTATTCTTGCATCTGATGATTTATCAGGTGTAGAGAGTTACATGCTATCTAATTATGAGAATTTTACATCTGATGGGACTAATGAACTTGATTGGTCTCCGATAGCATCTGTAGTAGATCACGATATTGGCATGAACATAAATAATGTCTATGATAGTTTGTCTTTAGAAACCGGAACTGGATCTTCACTAGGAATTTGGAATGATCAGCCTAATAATAAAATTTATTTATATGCTGGCACTAGTTCGCCTGCAGTTATATCAAGGTATGACCCAACAACCGAAATTTGGACCAAACTGCTAGACATAAACCCTATTGACTCAACCACAATAATTACCGGGATAAAAACTATAGATAACGTAATTTACGTAACAGCCGGGTCGCCATCAGGGAGTGGAAGAATATACAAGTCGGTTGATGGAACCAACTTTGATTTGGTTAGCAGTATTTCCGGCGCATATGCCAGGGGCATATGCCCATCAGATGACGGTCATATTTATTTTGGGTCAAGTGATGGCAGTGTTTATGCGTATAAAGATTCTATTTTATCGCTACCAGATTATCTAAAAGATATTTCTGAATCTATATATGATTTAAATATATTTAATAATATCTTATATATTGCCAGTGGAAACAAAGGCAGATTATATGCAATAGACCTGAAGAGTTATGATCATTTGATAATTTTTGATTCTCCCGGGACATATTTAAGATCTGTTTATACAGATTCTGAAACCACAACAGCGTCTAATGAGGTTAACGTGTTTGTAGGTGATGGAAGTTCCACTACTATATATAGAGCAGATGTTGACAATTTGGATTTTATAAAAAGTTATAGTTCTTTTGGAAAAAACATTTATAAGATTAGTGGCATACTCAAAAGTGTTCTGAATGGCGGATCACAAACATCAGACACGGGCAGAACCACAGTAGCAGCGATAGGGGATGGGCTATTTAAATATAACGGCGTTACATGGGAGATGTTCTATCAACACGACAATGATATCTATGATTTTATAGAATATACAACTGGTGGAGTGCCCGGAGTATGGGTAGTGTCCAAAAACAAAGTCACTAAGTGGACATCAGAACTTAGTACAAAAACCGTATACCTACGGCTAAAAGACAAGGCCGGGAATATTAGCCAAGTTTCAGATGAGTATTGTCCAACCAAAGAATCTTTATGTTGCACATCCTACTCAATTAATATTTCTGATTTAAAAGATTTTGTTAACGCTAATAGGATTTTGAATGTTGATGAATACGGCGTTATTCAATATTCTTATGACTCTTTTAATGACCAGTCATTTTATTCAGCTGACCAGATAGACCAAGAAATTGGAATATACATATCCGAAGTTCTGAACGGGTCTAATGACCTGGTGTCCTGGAAAACCATAACGTGGGAATCCGTCGAACCCGTAGGCACGTCCGTAAATGTCCAAATACGAAGTGGAGCAGATGAAACCGAGTGTGCGGCATCAAGTTGGTCTACAAATCTAATTAAAGATGATACTGGTTTTGTTTCAATTGAGCATATAACAGATCAATTTTTACAATTTAAAGTCATTTTGACAAGTCAAAGTCGAAATGTGTCTTCATCACTGACATCGGTTACAATAAGAAATATTACATCCCAGGCTAGCCACTTTTTTACAACCAATTTTATTTTGCCAAGTAGACTGGTCAAGGGGATAATGACTACAAATACTTTTCTACCAATTTCATCTGATATAGTATTTGGAATAAATACGACGAATAGCGTTGACTTTAGTGGATACCAGATAATAGAACCTAATAGAATTTTTACAACTACCAAAAAACAGTTTGGCGAAAATTTAAGAATAGGAGCTAAACTTCTATCTCCGGGAATTCCTTCTTTATCTGTGTCGAATAACCCGGGAGATCCTTACGATGAGTCTTCTTTCTTGTGCAACATAGATTTTGACCACACGAATATTGGCTCTACCAATTATGATTACCATTTTAGAATTAGATTTTATAACGACATATATAGAACTCAGTTGATTTATACTAGATTCAGCGGAAACGATCAAACAGGGTGGAAAGTAGGAGTATCATCATTTCCATCCACTGGAGTCTCGATTTCTGCCGGTGAAACAAAAAGCATATCATATATGCCAGATATAGAACAAAACCAAAAGTGGTATGTCACTATCGACGCCTGGAACGGTATAACATACGAAAACGTATTGAATAATATGTCATATATATGTGCAACATGTAATGTGGAGAATGATCCTGGCTTAATATCGGAATATTACACGTCTTTCACGAACGTTGGAATAACTCTGGCATCTATGCCCATTTTTAGTGATTTTACACCAGATTATATTTTCACTGAGAAAAACGTAAACTTTTCAGGAACTACTGCCCTATGGGCATCAACAGACAGTGCTGCTCCGGTGTCTGGAATACCAGGAACATCTTCTAATTTTGCAATTAGACTGAAAGGAAGGATATCATGCCCTTCTGGGGGAATTTACGGTTTTTCTGTAATTGCAGATGATGGAGCAATACTAAAAATTAATGGAGACATTGTAATAGATCCTGTCGGAAGCCACACAATGCTAGAATCTGAAACCGGAAGTATTAGTTTAAATGCAGGATTTAATGATATAGAATTGCAATATTATGAAACAAGTGGCTCCTCTGGTTTAATCTTACTATGGATGTTGCCGGGAGAGTCTGTGTATACCGTTATTCCAGAGGATAAGTTTTTCCATTCTACGGTATCAGAATATTGCGAATCTAATGCCCCTAAAATATTTAACATTGCTATTCAGGTAGAATTGGAAAACGGGGAAACCGTAAAATTCAATTTGTAAATGTTCATCATATTTATAACGCAAAGAAAGGAGGTCAAGAGGGATGCCTATTAATACAAAAAATTATTTGTTAGAGGCATTCCTCTGACGAGATTGATGGAGATGTTTACTCTGCCCTATCGGACAAACGCAGATTTACCATTATTGATAACCATTTGTATCGGATATCCGAGATAATCGGAAACGGGAGAATTGACGGGTGGGATATCGAGGCTGGAATATTTCCAAGTGTAATCGTTTCTCGCGGAAGTGGTATTATTGATGGTTATTATTTAAACACATTTGATGATCAGGTATTTAATCTTACTCAGAATGGGAATTTTTATTTTTACGCACAAAGAAGAGTTGGAATTATCGGTTCTAACGGTCCCAAATCTGATGTTAGATCCATTCAATATATAGATTCCGGGCCACCTGGCGATATAACATCAATTAGCATATCTTCTCCTGATCCATTTTCAGTGATTATTACATTCTCTGCTGTGTCGGATAATGATTTGGATTATTATGAAATTTATAGAAGAGACGGCAGCACTGGATCTTTTAATGTAATTTCAACCACAGAGGAAACTACCTTCTCGGACTCAGTTGACGAGTTCTCGCAGTATGATTATCAAATATATGCTGTAGACCAGAGCGGAAACAGGTCGGCCAATCCAGCCACAGCTTCAATAACTACGGACTTGGCCAGTATTTTACCACCTAACCCAATCAATGTTTTAATGCCTACGTCTAAATCTTCAGTTAACATTCTGTGGTCGAAGCCTCCAACCTTAGATATTGATCAAATAAACAATTGGAAGATTTCTTATGTGGAGCTAGATAGTGAGGACGCACCGATTGATTCTACCAGAACTGATTTTTTGATCAATAGATCGCTCTACAGCGATAGAATAGATGATCTTAAAATCGGACAGAAGTATCAGATTGCATTGCAAACAGTAGATTTATATAATAGGGAATCTATCGGGGTATCAAAGAATATAGTGCCACAACCGAGTTCTGGACCCAACGATCCAGTGGTTATTACGTATTCCCAATCTAAATCAGACGAAAGTGGTATACGAGTTGATTTGTCATGGACGGATGGAGATACGCCATATTACCCAATCAAATCAAGACGGTATAAAATATATACTACGATTGAAGGGCAAATAGAGAGTGACGCTATCAATGTCCCAATTGGATATACCGATGAACAGATTTCTTTAGTTCCATACAACAGTGCATCCGAATATAGAATAATCCCGGAGAATACTTTGATAACTTTCAGAGTTGTTGCTGTGGATGATCAGGAATACGAAAGTTCAGGAAATTATGTTAGATTTGTGACCGACATAGTTTCACCCACCCTTAGATTAGAGAATGTTCAATCTACGTTTGATTTGGACACTGCCAAAATCAGAATTACGTGGGACAATCGAAAAGATACATACCAAATAAACATTATTATATTAGATACCGACTTAGAAGATCCATATACCACCGATGTAATAGTTATTAATACCATTGTCAGATCATCGCTGTATGAATTTAACGGAGCTGAAATAAACCATAAATACAAGATATATCTTACTCCATATAACGTGGCGGGTAATGCTGGACCAGTATCCAATAAAACAGTGCTTACAACATCTGGAATTGTGGGAACAATTCCAAAACCTAGCCCTCCAGATAAAATAGACATTAAGTCGAACGACCGGGAAATATCCATTGCATGGAATGATTCCATGTCTAATTTGACAACGGAATATAGAATATACAGAAAAGCAGGCGACATAAGCACTAGATATTCAGATTGGAAAATGATAGATCAAGTGCCTAGAAGTTCGCGGTTATTTACGGATTACGGGCTAGAAAATGACCAATTATATTCTTACTATTTAACAGGAGTAGATATATATGGAAATGAATCTTTGCATTTACTAAACGGAGTTATAAATCTAGCATATGTCCAGGGCACACCCAAGAAAGAAGGGTCCACCACAGAACCTGACAATGTTCAACTGTCATTATCTAATGGACATATTCTTATTACTTGGGACTCTTTACTTGAAGAATTTGATGGTTTCTCTATATATAGAAGTCATAATAATTTGCACAGCTGGGTTAAAATTGCAGATGTAGGCAGAGATACATTTTCCTTTTTGGATATAGAAATGCCAATGATAGATGGAACTATTATATATTATATGATAGATAAAACCGTCAACGATACGGATATAGTAGTCCAATCCTTTGACGTTTTGCCAGATCATTCTATTTATTTGGGCGCTGTTAGCACATCGGGATCTGAATTCGCCAGCATCGACACAGCATCCAGGCGCGACATAAAGGATATGTTAGACCCAATATCCGAATACACAAATCAATACTTACTTACTCACAAACACTCGGGGATTGAAAATAACCCCGACAGGATTGATCTAAACTCTAAGCTAATTATAACCAAGTGGAGTACGAATGATGGTAAAACATTTACCACTCAAGAGGACATCCGAAATGGCACATCTTATGTTTTAAAAGTCAACGGAAGAATCCCGAGTGTTCTATATGAGATAAATGTCGATGTCGGAAGTATTACTTTCGTTGATAAAATAGCAGATATAGAGACGGGCACGACTACAAATATTCCAGATATAGAATTGATGGTATTCGGAGTAGAAGAAGTACAAGGTGTTTTGCCGGTTTCAGGGTTTAATGATATCCATGCAAGACAGGTAAGGTATGGAGTGCTCACATCTGAGCAGATTCCTGATTTAGATCACGAAGGCAGAATATTTGAATCTGTATATCCAGATAGATATTTACTGGAGAGATATAGCAATCACACTTTTTCAATCCCGCAATATAGTAGGGATTTAGGTAAAAATTTTGGGAATGGAACCACGTTTTATTCAATCATAGACGGCGATGGAGAGATAGAAACCCTTGTAGATTGGGACAAGTACAATAATGGTGAGCGAGTTATGTTCCAGAAGCCATCCTATTCTGGGACTACTTTGCATAATTTGAAATTAAATACAGCACAAGAAACTGTAAATACTTTTGCTGATAACGCGGTATACGATTCTGGTGGAACTTGGTATTCAAATCCGACTTATTTATACCTTGGGGATAATGCTACTTTTCAGTCTGATATTTACCTTCGATTTCCCATTAACTTTATATCCAGTTTTTCATTAGTTTCTGCAACAGTCCCATTCACCGCCCATGAATCTTTTGGTAGTCAGGTTGTGGTTAAAATTTCATACTTGGATCCAGCATCATATAGTGACTCGCTTGATTTGGATACTGATGCTGCGAGGTTTGTCCAGGGCAAGGGTTCTATAATATGGAATCCTCAGAACTGGGCAGATGGGGCAACCGAATCTGTTGATGTGACATCATTAATCAATCAGTTCATGCAAGAATCGGATTATGCAGACGGTAACCATATTATATTAAAATTTGAAACTATAAGTTCTGGTGTGGGACATTATAGATCTGCTTACTCTTTTAATGATATAACCCTGGCACCAACCCTTGATTTGCGTTATACTGTAGATTTATCAGAGGTAACCAGTAGTATACAATTTCAAAATCTTAAATCGTATCATTTACAGTTTGAATTTGAAGATAACTCTACCACTAGATGGGTAAGGATCACAACTTCTGATTCAGGAATATTTCCAAATCCGATTATTAATTTGAAAAAAAGATTGAGATTTAAAATATATTTACCATCCCGATCCATACGTATGGGAATTGGAATTAGAGAGGTATTGGGAGAATCGCTTCAAATCGGAGAAAATGGTGGCATGTCAGGCGCCATTGAGTGGGTTAATGTGCCTGATTTTGTAATAGATGAGAACAACGTGGTTCCGGTGGGTCAATCTATATCCCCTGGCATATGGCATGATATCGATATAGACTTCTCTAACACCAGCATATTAAGTTTTGAAAATGGGAACGGACAAATTAGCGAGAAGTATGGAGTATTAGAGCATTTAGCGTTTACTGTTGATCCAGAAAACCCATCGTCTGGACCATTTGATGTGTATATAAATAAAATTGAGCAATCAAGCGATTTGTTAGTGTCTGGAACAAGCAATGGTATACAGATATCAGACGATTTTGGAAGTTCATGGAAGGTATCAAGGCTCACGGAAACTCCTGTGCATAAATTTTATAAATCTAAGAATAGCAACTTTTTGTGGGCAATTTCTTCAACAGAAGTGTTACTATCTACCGATCCAGTTAAATGGTATACAATCAAAGGTGTTACAGGCGTACAAAGCATCAGAGACATAGCAGAAGATTCTGTTGGTAATATTTATATTTCTACTGAGCGTGGAGTTTTTACTTTAGACATATCTAGAATATATAATTTTGCCCTGTTCGAGCAGACTCAACCGATTGCTGCATTTACCACTGATTGTTATGGGCTATACCATAACAATATATCTTCTGGAATTGACGAGATATGGGTTAGTACTGAATTTGGGATTTATAGAACTTCCGACACCGGTTCTACGTGGGAAGATACAGGATTACGAACGTTGGGCTTGCCTGTCTTTCAATTTCAAAATATTGGGACATCTCAAAACCCGAATATTATAGGAATGACCAGAAAACACATCTTGCGCAAGCGACATACTGACGATCAGTTTTATGCGATAACCAACTTCGATGACCAGCATGGAATTTCTGATAATTGGACATTTGAATATTTTTCTGAAAAACTATATGTATCTAATGGCGGTGGAGTCTATGCTAATGATAAGGATTTAATTTTTACGCCCGGAACAGTGGATATTTCCTTTAGCAGAGTGATGCCTCAGCTTGACAGAAACGGACACATAGCCACCACTTTCTGTTTAAATAAGGTTATATCTGAATCTAACAATTATGTTATGTTTGCTGGTCAAGAAAATAGGTTATTTTTAGTTGATAATGATGATAAAGTTCATACTAGATCGGTATTTTATGGGGAGCTTCCTAGTTTTTACGTGGACGATGTAGAACAAAATATCGGCTATACTTATAATAATTTTAATGGTGTTATATCATTCAGAGAATATATAGGGATAAATCAAATAGTATCTTCTGCAACTTTGCCTCGCAGAGTTTTCCATGCATCCAACGGTGGTTGGGCCCTCACAAATCCAATGGCGGAAATATTTATATACATAGATGGTAACCCGACATGGTTGTTCTTTCAAATCAACAGCAGCAGGATATTGAATGAAATACAATTGATAAAAAGCGATATAGAAAATTTACCAGATTTAGATGACTTCAACAGTATTTTACCACAGTCTCAACAATACATGGATAGTACTATAGGAGACATAAATACAATATTAAGTGGTGGAAAAGATGGAACGCCGTTAATATCAAATGACACTATAATAACATTTCTGGATGATTTTACTAGATTTAAATCTTTATTAACTACTGATATTTCTGCAACCGTCAAGAATCCTGAAATAATTATTTCTGGAATCCCTAGATCAGAGGCTTTAGCCACCAGCAGGGGAGTGATACTAGAACTATCTGAAGATTTTTCATCGAGCCATAGTGTGGGCATAGATATAAGTACATTTAATGGCGTGATAGATTTCAGGTCTGCATATGCGAATGCCACGACTCCGGAAGATAGAGATTTATTTTCTTTTGATAAATTTGATCATATGAATATCACAGTATTTAATTCCAATATAAAAAACACCGGCGAACTGACACACCGACAAACTGAGGATAAAATGGAGGAAGTAGGTACTGGACTGTCTGAAAATATGTCCAGATCATTTTACACGAATTTAATAAAAACAGGTATTTTTGCCGAATTAAATAATCATTTTTTGTTCGACAGATATAATGTGTCAAATATACAAAGTAAGTTTTACGCCGCACATACGGCATCCTGGTATGATTTGGTGAATTCTACAATAGACTATGATACAGTAATCGAGGTTGATGCTGTTTTGGAGTCGAGATTTGTCAATGTAATTATACAGACGAGTGGTGACCCGTATTTGCCCAATAAAATTTGGATTGGAACAGACAGGCACATTTCACAATATGACATAGTTAACGACCCATACTTTGGCACGGAAGAGCTTAGCATGACGGGAATTATAATTCCTGGTAATTATGATTTTATGTCAATATGGGATATCTGGGAGTATAATGGTAAAGTATATGCTGTTGCATCTGATCCTGATCAATCTGGTCACATTTATTATACATCAGATTATGGAATAACATGGAACGAGATAGAAACAACAAATTTGCCTAATGAAATATATTCTTTCAGAATGATCAATAATATCAAAATAGTTGGAACGCAGCAGGGAGTATATTACTGTGACAACGATTTGGAGGAGTGGTATGCTGCGGATGTTGTTTTATCCAAATACTTGTCTGGAAAAGACCCAATAAATGCATTTGGACGTTCGATGTGGAAGTTGGTTCATTCTAATTTTTTGACGTGCGAATCTGACCGGTGGTTCTACACGTCTGGATCTGGCAAAGAGTTCTTTTGCCCCGGACGTATGTCAGAGAACAAGTGTTCTTCCGTGAACTCTGTTCTTCGTTTTAAAAACTTAACATGGATTGCCACAAATAAAGGATTATATAATGATGGTAATTCAATATTATCTGACAATGTTCAGTTCGGCCTGCAAATAATTGAGGCAACAGAGGAGTCCTCTTTACTACCTATAAATGATATTACAAACAGCGCCGACTCTGTGTATGCGTGCTCAAGCAATGAGTTTATTTATCGATTTTGGGACGGCATTTGGGACAAATATTTTGTTCCAGACTTTGGGCCAATTCATAAATTGTTTTATTGTAATACAGAAGTAAAACAATTGTTAATAGCTATTTCTTATGATAAATCAAAAGTAATAGACGTGACACCTGGCATTGGAGTTTTTGGGTAATGTCAATAGATCTTATTTCTGCTGCCAACACGGCTTATACGACAGGGACCATATTAGGACAAATTGTCCGATTCGAAGATGGTGATATATATGACCCGTATGGGACAAGAAAAAAAGTAGACAAGGTGTCATTAAATCTATCTGTAAATACTGCAGGAAGGAAGGATTATGTTGAGGAATCGGGTGGATTGGCAGCATTTCAGGCTGCAAACTTTCAGGAGTCAAGGGATGGATGGGTATTTCAGCCAACAATTAATTGGCAACCGGGTAATAGTTGGGAGAGTAGTGGCACTCCGATTGTAAATTCTTTTCAATCTCAATATTACAGTGGGTGGGATGACTCTGTTGTTAACGCATCATTTATAAAATACGAAATTCTTTTTAGTACTGTCGGTAACTATGACGTATGGGGATATGGAAAAACATCCGGCGGCAATGCATATTGGTCATTCCAAAATAACATAAGTGATATATATGATTTTACACTCGGAGAGATAACCGACAGTAGACCAAGATGGACCAAAATAGGAAGCGTAGATATAGAGGAAGGAGGGGTATACACATTTACTGTATATTTGTCTGATGCATCCCTTGTATTGTTAGACCAATGGTGTTTTGTTAGCTCTGTTCTGGGTAATATATTTGCAGGAAGCAATGTCCCTGTGACAAACTCGGTCGGTCCTTTTAATACTGTTGTTCGAGTAAGGAGTTTATCATCAGACGACAGCGTTGACAGTATAAATTCTCCGACTTCTATTGGCCCTAAATCTATATCAGCATGGCTTCCATCCAAAAATATTATTGCGTCAGGAAAACATAATTATGCCATCAAAGGAATTTCTGATACATATTTTGTTGGTGGATTAACCATAGAATACTGGCAAATTGGTGGGAGTGAAGACCATTTTGCTGCATGGCGGTATTCGTTTCCGAGTACAAGTGTGGGGAAATCGTTTATAAGCAATGATTTGGGTCAGAATTATCAAGTATCGGAATAATATGAGCGATATGAATTATTCATTTGAGATATACACTTTCAACGAGGCCATTACTCCATACGGAACCCTGGAAACACGATCGCCTCCTCTTGAGCCTTATGTTTTAGACGATTTTACGCCAGGGATACACTTCAGAACAGGCCCCGACCCAATTACAAAAGCACTGCAACTAGAGTTTGATAATAGATTGTTGACGATACTATTGGATCAATCCGGGTCTCTGACTTGGAACGACCAAAGTCGGGACAGATACACGTATTTATCACGATTTTTAAGTAAACTAGAATCAACTTATCCGGGATCAATTTCTACTAACTTAATTGGATTCGGCGGCTCGTTTGTAAAAACATTCATACTTTTATCTGCATCCAATGATACTTCCGTTTCTTCTGATTTTAACCAGCTTCTTCGAACATCGTTTCAAAATAGTGTATATGATTTTGCCGGAATAAGAGTCGTCAGAAGATTAGACAGGTTCCCACTGCATCCTGCAGATGGAGCTGTAATACTAGATGGAATATTCGAGTCAGTGAAAGACGATGATTTAACAGATGGAACCCAATATTATTATGGAGTTTGGACATATAATAAAGACGAGCATTTTAGTGTGGGACAATTCATATCTGGCACACCAAGGGATAGAATATTGCCAAAGGGAGTGAATTTTGCAACAGCAACACCCAGAGTACTGCCAGGTGTGGCAAGAGATTCCTACACCGAACTAATATATAATTTTTCTGATAGGTCAGGGTCTATTATTTTTGATTCATCTGGAAACGGTATGCACGGAATTCTGGGTGATGAAGTTATCGAGGAAAATTTTTGGATTGGTGATGGAGTAGATGGGTATATCACCAGCGATGGATTAAAAAAATCAAGCGGCGTAAGATTCGATGGTTCATTCGACATAATTGAGGTATCTAGTTCTGTCGGAACTTCTTATGTTTCAAGTCGTGCGACTACAATAAACCTGTGGATATATAAAAACGAACAAACTGCGCAGTCTTGGGTGATTGGGACATCGTCTCAATCACCGTCAACCAATGTCGGGTGGGCTATCGGATTAGATACTAACGGTGGTTTATTGTTCCATATCAACGGAGATATTGTTTCTGGGTTTAATGAAAACACGGGCGTAGTAGTCCCGACCAGAGAATGGACGATGGTAACGTTTGTTTTGTCAACAGCAGGACAAATGGCATCTCTATATATTAATGGATACTTAACTTCATGGTCAACTGTAATGCCCGTTGCGGACACATCATCTTATGACCGAATTTATATTGGTGCTAAGCCAGTAGATAATAGTTCCGTGTGGGCTGGGGTCGATTATTTTGGAGCCTTGAATCTAATTAGTATTCACAGCACAATTCGAAGCGCCGAATATATACTCCAGTTATATGATCAAGAAAAACTAGTATTTAATCGTACTATTAAAGATTCTGCGCAGAAACTAATAGACAACAAACAAAGAGAGGTATTGATAAGCTGGAACACGGAGTCTGGGTATGATTATGAAAATGGCTATATTAAAGTATTACGGAAATATAACAGTATTCCATTTAATGTTAGTGATGGTGACACTGTTTGCATGGTATCTCCGCAAGTTGGAACTGCATATTATTTAGATACATATAATTTTATACATAATGGAAACTATTACTACAGAGTGTTTACTATTAATGCTATGGGCAACCCATGCGATTTGCAGGAATCTAGGATTATGTCTGTGCATATACCTAGATCTGACAATGCTACTGCATCTCTTTTGTCTCCGGTATCCAATCCTAGTGTGACATTAGGGAATAGAAAATTGTATTTGCAATGGACCAATCCTTTGGATTCTAGGTGGCGTGGTACCAAAATTTGGTATAGTAAAAAAACGTTTCCAAAGATAAGCAAGTCTGGCGAAAATACGATAGATGTATCCGACGGAGTGCTTTTGCTGGATACAACACAGTCCGGTTTTGTTCACAAAGAAGACGGCAAGAGTGGTACAAACGCGACGATTGCCCTACAAAACGGAGTATCTTATTACTATACAATTCTAACATACGATGAATATGGAAGATATTCTGATCCTGCATATTTAGTGGGAATTCCATCATCAGAGTTAGACTCTGCATTTATCCCGGAAGAAATAAAAAATCTCAATCTATCTATACTTAGTCCTAATACTATCGTTTTGCAGTGGAATAATCCAACAATAAAATCCGAGCAATTAAATCTGTGGATGAATGAGTTGGCGGTGGCATTTATTAGCATCAAAGACGCGTATGGGGATGATTTAGACGATATTAGTAACCTGCAGGTTCAAGTATGCACTGACATTACAACAAGAGATATTATAACCACTGAAATTCCTCTGGATAATAGCAATTTGTACCCCGGAGGAACAGAATGCATTGGCAAGGGATGTGTTTCGAGGGGCTATACCTTTGATGCAAATTGCAATACACCGGAAGAAGATGCAGAAACAGTTGTTCAGTTTACTACGGAGACAGGCGGAATTATAAAAAGTATTGTTACTCATATTGGGGATAAATCAGTATTATCCCGAAGAGAGCAATACACAATGAACATACGGGCCATATATAAAATCAAAGATCCATCAAACTCAGAAAATAATTTGTTTGAGTTCTATACCGATGGAGTTACAGTGTCTTTTTCTCATCCTATTAAAATGTCTCTTGTTAATAAATCCAATTCCGTAGTCACGGTTAGTTGTCAGTCTGAAGGAGCACATCGGGGAGAAGAGCCTTGTAAATGTTTATCTCAGCAAGATCATCCTACTTGTCAAACAAAAACATTTAATGGAGGGTTTGCAGGATCATCTACCCCATACGTGTGCCGGTGTGAGGTGCAATACAAAGGTGAATCGCTGCCAGAAGGTGTTTTGGTTAATGTGACTGCATGGAAACATACAGACAATTACTCGTTGAACGAAAAATCAACTATTACATCTATTAGGGAGGGATATTATAGCACAAAACCAATATTATCCGAAGAAATAGACATTAATGGAAATCCCACCGGTAGATTGGTGTCTAAAAGCATTGTAGACATCGAAGTCCCTCATCCATCTTTGCCAGATTGGATAGACATTTATGTTACCATAGACTACAACGGACTGTTTGTTGATGCAGTGCATACTATTCGGTTTATAAGTGTTTTGTTTATATCCGCAGAAGTTAATCCAGCTCTACCGGATGGCATAGATGTTTCAGAGCAAATAGCTACGGTCTGGACCGTTAATCCAGATTATCCTGACGATGTTTCAAAAAGGCTGCCCGTGCCAAACGATACCCTAGTTAAGTGGGAGTTGGTCAAAATACAATTTGGGAGGGATCGTCCGTTTTATAGTACTGAAAACGTTCCGATAAGCGGAGTATACTCAGCAACAGTAAATGGGGTCGCTAGAAATGTATTCTTTGGTCCTGTTGGCAATATGGAGCCGCACATTTTTAACAAATCATGTGGAAAAGATGAAGCCCCGGAGTTGTGTTGTTTGTCAGAACATTATGCAATTAAGGCCAGCGCAACCTATAACGGTGAAACTGCCCAAGATTCATATCAATTTTTCTATGAGTGTGAAATACCAGGTGGGTTCACAAATAAAAGGTTCTTGATTAACGCGGCACACAACCAACCCGGGCAATGGCCTCATTGGGTAACATGGGCCGACGGAGAGCACTTGCTCAAATTCCAGATTGCCCAGGACGCAGCTATTTTAGACGATTCACAAATGCTTGATGTAGAAAATTTTGTTGACTGCGTTGAGAGAACTGTCGGTGGGCAAAGTTTCTTTTTACCATTAGGACATATTGTTCAAGTATATGCTCCAGGCGAAATCCTATGGGATGTAATATTTCAAGAAGACCCATATACTGGTGAGGAGACGATATATTCTTATGAGTCTATATCGCCTAGTTTGGCAGAAGATCTTGGTGTCCCATTTGTGGCAAATATACCAATACGAGGGGCGGTAACAGATTTCTACGTGAGATTGAATGCATTTGTTGGGGACAAAAGTAATCCAAAACCAGATGTTTGCCAGAGTAGCAATGAATCTGGTGGTGGGAATATAGACCTATTGCCATGCGAATGGAGATATATATGTGACAATAATTCTTACCAGAAGTGGGTTAGTGTATCGCCTATATCGGGTTATACTACAATTATGGTTAATAACAAATCTGTTTCATTGCAAGCAGCGGGAAATTACGATGTGGGCATTCCTCCTGTATATATTGGATGGAAGGAGCCGCTCGATGTGAGAATTATTGAGGCCAGAGCAAATAGTCAGAGAATTAATGATCTCATCGTAGATGGGGTTACAAGGCATACTTTTGTGGTAGAGGCCACATTTGCTGGTCTGCCAGTTCCGGATGGCACACCTGTAATACTTCAAGTCATCGATGAAGGACAGAGCATAGTTAGGCTGTCTAACTGTGTTGGCATACCAGAATGTAGTCCATCGTCTAATGGTATTATTTACACAAGGCAGGTTAACGACAGCATTTTAAATCCAACCGGAAATAAAAGATCTCTTGCTTATTTCAGTATAGAACCACTTGAAGGCTCAGTACAATTTTATGCAAAAATATTAGTAAGATGTTCTTATGATAAATTAGGCACGGTCTCCAGAACAATCGAGAGGTGTATAGAGATAAATAACACTATAAACTCCGATGAAAACCCAGAGACCAATCCAACTATTGCGAATTGTCCAAATCCGCCGTGTTCCAATCCACAAACAACATCAGTTACTACCAATGAGTTGGTGATATATGACACAATACATCAGTCCATCGGCACAGCAAATAGCAGTCAATTGCACAGGATGTCTCATTTTGTATCATATTTGGATACAACCGGCGGATTCAGCATGTATGTTTTCGGAGGATTCACCGGAGGTGCTAATTCATCCACCGCACCATATGAAAGATTATCAAATGATTATATAACTCCAACTTGCGAAGAACTCAATTTAATAACTATGGAGTGGGAATTCATAACCAACATGCCTACTCCTAGATGTTCTGGTATGACCGCGTCCAAAAATGGCATCATATACTGTATTGGAGGAATTGAGCGGGATGAAATACTGTCTCAGTATACAGTGTCTAGAAAGATAGAAGCATATAATACCGATTCGGGGTCGTGGGATTCTACACTATCTTCAATGCCGGAAGAATATGGAGTGGCCTTTGGAACTGCCCAAATTGTCGGTGATTATATATATGTCACATGTGGAATTAATACAATTATTAATAATTCTCAACCAGATAAGCTAAATGATCGTATCCTAAGATACTCAATAACTAAGAATAAGTGGGACATAATTACACCGAATAACGTCGCGACATGCCAGCGAATATCGCCATTTGGTTTTTACAGAAGTAACGATTCTAGTGGATACGGCGATTCAAACAGTTATTATGTAGTGTGCGGGTCGTCCCCAAAAGGATTATCGGAAATTGATGCAGAAAGGTCTGCGATTATAGACCAGAAATTGAGTGATTTAAAATCAGAGACAGAGGCCTCTTTGTATTTTTCGAAACTCACTCTAGATGAACAGTCCGAGTTTTTATCTAATATGGATAAACAAATTAGGAGTGAAACTCAAGTATCTCCATTCGAATATTTTAAAACCGGTTTCAAATTCGTTCCTGGAACAGAGTTTGAGTCTGGCGGAACGTGGTTAATTAATATTATTTCGATAGATGATGAATGGAAAATAATGCCGTTCCCAAGAGACAGAGGACAATCTGTTTATATCCCACATCAAGACGTTGTGTATTTTATCGGTGGCTCAAATCAGAATTTTTCTACAACACTCAGCAAAGTAGAAGCTATCGACCTCAGAACTAATTCTTACTCCGTTTCTGCTCCGTTAAAGAGGGGAAAATCAATGTTTGGGGCGGTTGCTATTGATGATTCTATTTATATATCTGGAGGGTTTACAAGCGGACACAGGGAGGGGTTTGTAAGAGTATCAGTTCAAGCTCAGCCAGATTTGGTCTTAGCGACAGGCGTAGAAAGCAGCGGTATCGTAGTTGCGCTTTACAATGATTCGGGGGAAATAATAAACGACGATGTGGTTGTTAGTATACGTGGTCAGGTCCGAATAAAAGAAATAACAACGCGTCTTATAGACTTTCTGTCGAAGCGGGGTGCGGATCGGGCTTTGGGCGGCGATGGCACAGGCACGGCAACTATTCCTGCGGGTGACGAAATTGACTATCAACGACTAATAGATGCCCAAAATACTGTTGTAGATCCGAATAGTGATGAATTCCAATTTAATGCTGTAAAAAACCTTGAGAACCAACTATACCTGCTTCCTGTCATTTTTACTGAACAAAACATATTGGTTTCTGGCGGTTCTGGTGGAGCCACGGTATTTCCACGATCGGAAGATCCACTCTCTGGGTTTAATAAGATGGGAGATTTTATTACCCAAATTCTTCAAAACATACCCGAAAATTCTGATGAAACCTTTGAAGGTGGATTGACAAGGGACGAAATGGCCGCGTTAGGGGATGTCTTAAACACAATTGATACTCCGACCACAACAATTGATGCTGGATCTTTGCGGGATTTATATGATATTGAAATTATAGCAACTGTTGTAGACGATTATTACTTCGGACAAACCATAAGCGGTTTTGACCTCGAATTGCAAACGTCTATTAGTTATCGCATCGTAGATCTTTTAACTCCAGATACTACATCAGATGGCGGAGTATCTGGCATTGAAGGATCCGGTATTCCCCCAGTGGAAGCTATTCAAAACTCGACTTGTTTTGTTTTACAGCACTTGGCACAACCAGACGTGCCATCATCAAGCACTCCTACTCCGTCAGAAGACAGCCCTAATAATACCGGAGGATATGGACAGTCGGGACAATCGCTGTGGAGTAGCAGTTTAATTCCATTAAACACCCAAAGGTTGTCTCAGCTCTACTCTCCATCTATAAAATATTATAATGTATTCGACTGGATTCCACAGATTAGGAAGTACCTATATGGAAATAATTCCAGTATATCAGATGTTTTATCTGAAATTAACCAAATTAAATACGACATTCCATTTGGTGCTAGCAACTTATATTCTGCGTTATCTTATAGTAGTGAAATTATGTCGAATGAGGACATTATTGCTCCAAAATCTATATATGTCTGTTCGGATAATGAAGAAAACACGTCATCTGTTACCCGAGACCAATCAATCGAAAGCATAAACTCAATTGATGGGAATAGAAATACACCTGTGGTTTATGTTTTATTTAGTACAGCCAGACCACAATCGTTGTCATCAAAATTTAACCAAGTCGAGGTTGGTGATATCGAAAAGATCGTTAAAAACACCGGTGGTCAGGCTGTGGTTTTGATTTCCTCTTTGTTTCTGGATCAAATACTAAATCTAACAATTGGGGCTGCTGTTGGTGGATTGGGATACGGCATATACACTCGCACTATAGATTTTGGCGAAATTACGGCATTCACGTCGATGATGCCGACTTATTCTCTTCCTTTAAATACTAATGGTTATATACGGTTCAGGTATAGCGAGGACGGACACAATTTTACGGATTGGACTGAAAAATTCATAGGAAATGACATCTCTGATTTTGTCCAATTTTTTGCCCAAATAATTGAGATAGAAATTACATTGATGACCGGATTTTCTTTAGATACTTCAGAGGAATATGATACAACACCTACAGGAATTCCGCAGCTTGTAAATATTGTGTGGGATATATCAAGTGAAAAAGAAGATTATATATATTTAAACGAAGAAAGCACTATAAGCAACATCCAGCAAATTGCCGTGGCAATGGAGGGACATGTTCCAGACAATGCTCTGATTGATATAGGAGTTGCAACGTCTGTATCAACCAATTGGTCTGATTTTGAAAGCAAAGCAAGACCATCGGTACGAGAATATGGAAAGATAGTTCTATTAAATAGAATTAATGATGCGGCATCGATTGTCTCTGCTGAAAAACTGACAACTAAAGATCAAAAATTATATTCATCGGAGTATGGATCATGGGACCCAAATGCAAGAATAACGGTTTATGAAAAGGTATCTGGTGGATATACTGAAATTTTATCTGGTTTCAAACTATTTCCTAGACAGGGACAAATATATTTTGACACTCGACAAAATCCTGATAAATACTTTTACGTGCAAATAATAAATGATAATACTGCCAGGGTAGGTGTTAAGATTAGAAATAGATTGCACAATGATAGTGTTACAGTATCCGGAGTGGGATATATCTATAATACAAATAATGTAAGACCGGCAGCACTTGCGCAGGTCGCACCGCAGGCTAATAATTTGTCTATACAGCCTGCAGAGCCGAGTGCAGTTGATGATATATTCGCGGTTTATTCATATATAGATCTGAATGGGAACGTAGAAACTGGCAGCATTATAACTTGGTATAAAAATAGCAGAGTGTTGTTGGAAATCCAAAACAAATCATCTTGGAATAACGTCGATCTTCTTCCTTCAAATAAACTAGAGCCTAATGACAAGATATATTTTACCGTGTCCCCCAGTGACGGCATAGATTTCGGTCAGGTTTTTTATTCTCCGTCGGTATTGATAGTCCCGCAGCGCCCGTCTGTCGATGACGTTCGAATAGTCCCAATAAGAAATCAATCAACCAATGACAGATATGATACTGGTAGTATATTCGAGTTAACATATATTTTCAGAACAGAGGATATTGGCGCTCAATCCACAGAAGACGGAACCCGAATAGAGTGGTTTGTTAATGGAGTATCATGGAAAGTCGGAACGTTCTCTGCGTCGAATCCACCCGATGAATTTGATGATAGCAATAATGCTTTGCCTGTTCCATATAAAATAATTCCTGGTGAGGTAAATAATGGAGTGTCCGCCCATATTATTGGGAACCAAATATATGTAGAAGTCACTCCTAAAAATGCATCATCCACCGGGAATGTAGTTAGAAGTTCTACTATTACGGTCGAGAATGCGGTCCCGATCGTTGTCAGTGCGGAAATATCTCCCAGCAATCCGACATCTCAATCTACCCTTGTTGTTGATTATACTATAGATGATCCAGATATGAGTGTTGGAGTGCAAACAGATCAGAGTGACATCAAATGGTTTAAATCGTTAGACGGTATTGATTTCTCTGAAGCAATAGCCGTGGCAAATAAAACGTCGGTTCTTTCGGACATGATACGAACAGGAGAAAAGTGGTATTGTGAAATATATCCATTTGATGGGCTAGATACTGGCACAACCAAAAGAAGTGCGACTGTTACGATTAGATGATTCTGCTCCTTGTATATTGGGATTGTCTTGTCTATAATATATGAATGCACCCCATAACCGACATAATTTGTTTAGTGCACAATCAACTTCCTGTGACCAAGGGATTCATCTCTCAACTATTTAAAAGTACTGAGAACTTCCGGTTAATATTTGTTGATAACGGCAGCACTGATGGAACGAATGAGTTTTTAACGTCCGGTGGCGATTGGAGTGTTATTTCCCCCGGCGAAAATCTCGGTATTATTAAAGGACGAAACCTTGGAGCACAATCTGTTCAATCTGATTATTTTCTAAACATTGATAATGACCAGTATGTCAATAAGGGGTGGCTTCAGTCTTTACACGACAAAATGAGTAAAGGGTTTGATATAGTTGGATGCGAGGCATGGAAAATGGTTCCTCCATTCAATAAAACAGATTCTGTCGTGGTGAGTGGATCGACTATAAAAGATAATCGATATTTTCCGCACAAAAGATGTGTTAATCCAAATGATAAGTGGACATATGTGGGGTGTGGGGGTATGCTCATTAAAACAGAAGTTTATATCAAAATAGGATTATTTGACGAAAGGTTCTCTCCCGCCTACTTTGAGGATCCTGATCTGAATTTCCGGGCATTTCAAGCTGGATTTAAAATCGGATGGGAACCTAAGTGTTCAATAAACCACCTAGCACATCAGACCATTAACATCCAGAAATTGTTCTCAAAAAACCCGCAGTTTTTGCAGAGCTGGGGCCGATTTGTTGAAAAATGGGGTGACTATTTTCCGGAGTATGCCAAAAACAAATGAAACTTGACGACAGAAAAATAACAGCCATCGGGTGGGGACCGTCCGAAAATATCCCGAATCATTATGAGTGGGTTACAGTTGGCTCCGAGACAATGGGACGCAAGGTGACCCAAATTAATTGCGCAGAGCAGTATTGCGGGGAATACAGTATTTACTGGATACAAGTATGGTCTAATGACACGTTGGTTTCGCGGTATAATGCAAGAAGCGTAGATACAATTCTATACGATGAGGATGAGGATGAAAATGAGTGAGCATAGAACCAGAATAAGTATTGAAAATAACTTGACAGAAATAAAAGAAAACAAATCAAGTCCTGCTACCCAGGATTTATTTTTAGTTGAATGTGAACTACTGTTAGATATACGTGATTTACTATATGACATAGCAAGAAATTCTGGTATTTTAAAATGGGGAGCAAAAATATAGCGTGAAAATAGTTATTTGTGTAAATCATTATGCTCCGCTTTTAGGTGGATGTGAAATAGTCACTCAACATATATCGGAGTACTTGTCGCAATATCACGAGGTTTTCGTCATAACCAGACGAGTTCCTGGCATATCTCGTAATAACTCTGGTCCAGTAAAAGTTTTGGAATACATTCCAAATAATTCTGTTGGATTTGAAAAACAAATTAAATCTATTAATCCTAATGTAGTATTAGTATATAGTGATGTGTTTGATTTTTTCAGATACTTCATTTATAATCAAAATCCTACATGGAAATTAATATTAGCTCCTTGTGGTGCAAATTTTCTGTACAATAACAGGACAATGGTTAATAGAGTTTGTTCTGGACCTGTGATACAAAGAATTATCTGTCATTCCAAATCCGACAGAGACTATAAAATATTTAACTCAAATATAACACCAGAAAAAATGATAATAATACCCAATGGAATTGATATTGATGAATTTGATGAAAATAAACTTTCCAGAGAAGAGATAGTACATTCTGCCAACATTGATGAGAGATTTATAAATCTTCGATGGGTATTAAACGTGTCTAATTTCTTTCCTGGAAAGGGACATAATCATATGCCACATATTTTGTCAATGATTCCAGATCCGCATAAATTTGTTTACATTCAGGTGTGTAGTCAGATGTCTTTTCCAATCGGAGAACAAATAGAAAACGACTGGTATAAAAAAATGAAACTAACAACAGTAAATACTGTTCTTCTTAAAAATATCAGTCGTCAGATTACGGTGGGGTTGTTTAAGAATAGCAATGTTTTTGTTTTCCCGTCAGAAAAAGAGGTAGCCCCATTGGTATTACTTGAGTGTATGGCTGCTTGTCTGCCGTGGGTGTCGATGGATGTTGGGAATGCTATTGAATTAAGTGGCGGAAAATGTATTCCATCTGCGAAAAATTCGAATTATCAGAGCATATTTAGTGAGAGAGTCTGCGGAGCGTTCTCTAATTTTATACAAAACATATGGGAATCCCCATCGATTGCCAATGATGGGAGGATGCAAGTTGAGAAAGATTTAAATTGGAAGAATATATTGCCCAGGTATAAAGATGTAGTAGAAAGTTGCTGTGCATAAATTAAGTGTCATTGTGACTGTGTTCAATGCCAAGCCGTATCTTTGCGAAAGCTTGGATTCTTTATTTGGACAATCTTTTCAGGATTTTAACACTATCTTGGTCAACGATGGATCCACAGATGGCAGCAGAGAAATAATGATTGAATATGCAAAAAAAGACAATGTAATTATGCTAGAAAACAAGCATAATGAGGGTATTCCTGTTGCCAGAAATAGAGCATTATTAGAATCTCAATCAGAATATATTGCAATACATGATGCTGATGATGTAAGCCTTCAACATAGGCTTGAGAAGGAAGTATTGTTTTTAGACGAGCACCCCGATATTGATGTTGTTGGAGGACATGCATTAAAAATAAATGCCGCAGGAGAACACATTGGATATATGAGCTATCCTCCGGAGTCTACATCAAAGGCATTTGTTGTAATTAGTAGGTTTAAATTAAATCCTATTATTGACCCATCGTGTGTTTATCGCAGGAGTTCGGTTCTTGTAAGAGGGGGATATTCGATGGACCCTAGTATGAGAACTGTATTAGACTTTCACTTATGGTGCAGAATGTTGTTGTCTGGACAAAAACTGCACAACATTCAAGAGCCGCTTATAAAATATCGAATAAACCCCGATGGTGTAACCAGGAGAGAAACATCAAATATGCTGCAAGCTACTGATATTGTTTGGTCTGCTTTTGTTAGAAGACAGGGCTTCTCAGAAACACAACTGAATAGCGACATATTCCGGCAGGATTGTTTTACGAAATTGCCGAAAAGTAAACAGGAGAATTAAATGATTGAACCAAAAGATTCCGGCACAGGGTCCAAGTGGATGTCTGATGAAATGATGATGCTTTATCATCTCAAGACAGCGGGACATAAATATCAAGAGATTTCTGATATAATGTCTCAAAATTTAGCACGAAGAGAGTATAGCGCAAATCTATGCTATAAAAAATGGCAGAATACGGATTGGGTGGAGTTCCTAGAAAAATTCGGAGAGAAGGAATCCCAACTTCAGGCAATTCAGGATAGAGACGAAGAAAAACAAAAAATAATAGAGAATACATTAGCCAATCAAGAGAAGTTAGTAAAAAGGGAACACATAAGAACCGATTTAATTATAGACGCTATTAAAAGCTCAATATGGAGATTACCCAGACCTAGACCTGTAAGCCTTGAATACAGGGAACGACTTAACCCCAAATACAGAGAAGAGCACATGGGTATTGCGTTGAGCGATATTCATATTGGAGCGTCTTATACCAAGGAAGATACGGGAGGACTATCTGAATATAATTTAGATATTTTTCGCAAGCGACTTGGTATACTTGAAGACGCGGTGCTTGAGATTGCCGAAAGGCACAGGCATGTGTGTGACATTCCGCATTTACATGTGTTTTGTTTGGGAGATATTGTCGCTGGAATGCCTGATGCGGGCGCGTGGTCAAGTAATTATATTGACTTAGATATCTATGATCAAATGTTTGCTGGTGTATCATCTCTAAGGGATACATTAGCCAAATGGTCCCGTGCGTTTGACAGGGTTACGTTCTATGGTATATTTGGCAATCATGGCCGTATCGGTAAAAGGGGGTTGGTGAAAAATTCGACCAACTGGGATCGTATATGTTACGAATTTGTAAGAATATCTCTATCAGAGTATGACAACATTGACTGGAAAATTCCTCAGTCGTGGTGGTTAATGGAAAAGATACAAAACCATAACTTTTATTTGACACATGGCGACGGGATTAAAGGATCAATGGGAATACCATATTACGGTGTCGAAAGAGCAGAAAGAAGTATATTAGGCCTCATGCCGAGCAAGCCAGACTATTTAATCTTGGGACATTTCCATTCGCCTGCTGAAATACAAACCAATAGCGGCAGAATTATTATGAATGGGAGTTTCATCGGCGGAGACATTTATTCGCTCAATGACCTAAAACGAAAAGATAAAGCAGAACAGAAGCTGTTTGGTATTCATGAAAAGATGGGTATTACATGGACATATAATATTCATTTAAATAAAGAGGAGCAATAAATGTTACCATTGTGGAAGTATTTACCAAAATGGATGACAAATATAATCAACAGCAAGTTGTGCTCTCAATGCCATCACCTCGCTAATAAATCGGAGATTATCGCCGTAGGTGTTAGAAAAGTTAAGGATGGTATGTATTCATTTTATGTTGAGCACTGCTGCTCAAATTGTGAAAAAAGGGTGATTACCTGTTTTTCAAAAGAAAAGCAGGGTAGCCCAGAGGATCTTTGTTATCTTTTGATTGAAAATCTTCAACAGTATAGAAAGTCAGAAAAATCCAAGCAAATAGATAAGGGCAAGAACAAGAGCCCGATTGGAGACGATGAGGTTGACGATTTCCTTAAATTTTTATACAATAACGACGACTACCAGGAGTTTATGAATTTCATTGGAGCACAGGACATACCCAACGAGGATATAGATGAAACTTAGTGATATACAGTTTGCAAAGTATTTTTTATCACCGATGCTACCCAGCGAAGAGTTGTGTAATGTGTTAGATAAAAAAATTGATATACAAAGCGGAGAGACAGACTCTGTTGTAGTTAGAGATGGTTCTATTTCTTATTGTAGCCCATCTTCGATTACAATGTTTTTGTTTACTCTTCTTTATAATATTCTCTCCCCTCGGGCAATAAATGGAACAACCAGGGATATGCTCGGATTGGGATTGTTGCAAATGTGTCATGAGTATATCTATAACGACGGCAAATTAAAGGCAGATCGTCCTCCGGTGGTAGTCAGCATGGACAAACTACCCATTCCGTCAATTATAATCAGAGAAATTGTTGAGCCAATAGTTGGTAAAATAAATGTTTGTCAAATATTGTTTTCTCCTTGTAATTTTACCGATGCTGCTCGTATAATTGATTCGTCTAGCCAACTGAGTAGCGAATACGACAATTATAGGTTAAGGAGAGACTTATTCCCAGTTATTTTAGTTAATGATAAAATTGACAATCACGCTGCAGTTCAATCTCATTTGTTCAAAAAAATTATGGATTGCTCATTTGGGTCAGAAAAATCCAACGGGATGATCAGAAGTATTCTATTGAATGACAGCATAATGTCTCATCTAATATCTATTCTAAAAATGCTTAATGGAGATCCTGGTTTTATAGTGGATTTTATGGAGTATTTAGAGAGTAATATAGATATCCAGTCAGAAGATTTATCGAGCATATCAGATGTAAAATTTAATATTTTTTCATCTGATGATTACCTTAGAAAATATGTTAAGGTCGCGGACCAAACAGGTCAGTCTATTCAGATAAACAAGCAATGGTCGCAGTGGTCGATGTTAATGGGACTAATTGAAAAACAACTGGAGCCGATGAGAGGATCTATGTGGCCGGCATCTGAGAATATAAAACCACATGAAGATAAATTAAGGGCCATAATTAAAGAGAGGTCTGACCAAAAAGGAAAGAACCAGGCGAATTTTGAGGAAATGCTTCAATGTGCCAGGGACACGTATAATCATAATGCAGTCGAACCTGGACATCTAATTGAGATGATGTTGAAGGAGAATAGAGTATGGAAGCAGTAAAATTGTGCAATGCGCTGTATGAACTCTTAATAGAAATTCAAAGAGCAAAAAATCTTGTCGATGATGGGAAAGAGGTTTTGTGCTCAAATCGTTTACAAGGTTCATTTACAAAATGTAGAAACCTTTATATCACAGTCAAAGAGGAAATAGAGAGTGCAACCAACATCGTGGCTGAGCCGAATATCGAAGATAAGCCCTAGGACTGAAACAGGTCTACAGGATGGGGGTGCTAACATAAGCTACACCGGAGAGAGCAGTGGTGTTGGTGGTATGTTTACTGTTCCTGAAAAAAGAAAGAATAGATATGTTAATAAAAAGATCAAACCCAAAACAGACAAACGTCAAGGTGAGCCGGAAATTAAAAAAATGTTGCAAGTGCGGTAAACCAATGGCTAGTGATGCTGAAACTGAAACCATCTGCGATGAATGCTTGAACAGGGACAATGACAAAAAATCCAATAGAAATTAGAATAGGAAATGTTGTTTCAGATATTCTGGGTGATCTATCTCCTATCCATTGGAAAGAGATAGAGAAAAGAATGTCATTTCGCCCCCAGAACTATATTTTCACTCCATCGTATAATAAAATCATCCACACAAAGGATGGTCGAAGATTTAGAATGTGGGATGGATGGAAAAGATTAATACACAAAAACACTAAGCGAACCTATTTTCCAACTGGACTTTATTCTATAGCATCTTCTTTTTTTAAAGAAGAATTAATACCATATAAAGTGGTCGATACTAGAGTAAAACCTTGTCCCAATTTAAATTTATCTCTTTCAGAATATTTGATACCCAGAGATTACCAAAACAAAGTTGGGTTAGATTCTGTTATAAAGGAAAGAGGAATAATTCAGGCGGCAACTGGAAGTGGCAAAACCGCAATATCGGCGATAGTTATTGCTAGTTTGAAGGTCTCCCCGTTTTTATTTTTTGTCACATCTATCGACTTATTAACACAAGCCAAGTCGGAGCTTGAAAAATTCCTCCGAATAGACGGAAAACCATTTGAGGTCGGTCAGATCGGTGGTGGAAGTGTCGAAATTAGAGATATTAATGTTATTACGGTCCAAACCGCTGTGCGGGCGCTGGGCAAAAAGTGGGACAATAAAACTAAATTCGATGATGATGACACAGACGACCCAACTCCCATAGAATCTAGATCAGAAGAAATAAAATCACTTATTCGACACGCAAAGGGTGGGGTTTGTGACGAAACCCAGCATTGGAGGTGTGACACATGTCAAATTATAGCAAAGGAATTGGTTGAGTGCTATTATATTTACGGCACAAGCGCCACACCTTATCGAGATGAAAGCGATGACTTGATGATTCAGTCTTGCTTTGGTAAAAAAATTGCCGAAATTACAGCCAGTGAACTGATACAAAAGAATTGGCTGATAAAACCATCTATAAAAATGGTTCATATTCGACAACCTAAGACCAAGTTCAGACAGTGGCATTCAATTTACAAAGAATGCGTAACAAATAATGACTACTACAACAACGTAATATCAAATATAGCTAATGCCTACATTGAGCAGGATAGGTTAGTTTTAATTTTAGTCCAACAAATCAATCACGGGAAATTATTGGAAAGTATGATACCTGGATCAATGTTTTTATCAGGGAAAAGTCCCAAACAAAAAAGAATAAACACGCTTAATAAACTACGAAATAAAGAAATAAGTTGTATTATATCGAGCAGCTTACCCTATAATGAATTATTGTTAATTAAACAAAATGGAGTTATAAAACAAATAGAGATTGGTGACTTATGTCACAATTTCGCTCCCCAAGTGAAAAATAATGAAATAGATGTTTGCTGTTCTTTTGATGGTAAAAATGCATCTTGGAGTAAAGTAACAGACATTCATATACATCGAAGATCAAACAACATTGTTCGAGTCGAAACGAATCGAGGAGAGGACATATACGTAACCGAGAATCACTCGCTAATTAAATCAGATTTATCTCCCGTCCTCCCCCAAATATCAGGGGGCGCATGCGTACCAATCAATGTGCCACCTCTTGATTATCCTGTTAATATAATTAACGTTGCCGAATTGCTTAAAGATATAAACGATCCATCAATAGAGGTAGAGGTTCTAGGTATTACACAGCCTATGATTAGAAAGATTAAAAGTGAGTACACTTATGTTTATGGCGGAAATCATAAGATATCAAAATCAACTCGATGGTTGGTAAAAAATCGTATTCATAATAAAAACCAGGAGTATTTTACTGCAATATATCAATTGATTAACAACTTCAAGTATTATAAATATAAGTACAGAGCAAGGTTATCCGATGTTTGGTGGTGTAAGGAGCTTTTTAATGAATTTAAATGTCGTATTTATATTAGACGAAGCCGAAAAGAATTCTCATTACCCGTGCTGATTCCCATAACAGATGATTTGGCAACTCTTTCTGGACTAATGTGTGGTGACGGTCATATTAAAAATCACACTAGAGGAAAATCCTGCAAATCAATATATTCCTTTGAATTTGCAGGATTAAAAGATATGTCAACATCTCCGGAGGGGCACAATGATCCCAACAAACTAGCGGTTCGGGATATATTTAAAAGATGTTTTCACGGTGTTTTTGGTGACACGAAATTAAGAGAAACAGATACATTAATTTTGTTTAGGAGTAAATTAATGTACTATTTATTTTGGAAACTGGGGCACATTGATACATATGGGCAAAAAAGAGTTCCAGACTATGTATACAACTCGGCACCTTCGATACAAGAGAAATTTTTATGGGGGATGTACTTAAGTGATGGAAGTCTAAAAATAGACTATAATAGTAAATCTAGAAAAACATCAGCTTTTATTATTCATAACACTAGTCGCCCTTTAGTAACCGGAATACAATATGTTCTAAGAATGTTGCGACTTCCTTTTTATGTCAATACCAGTTATTGTTATAATCCTAAACGAAAAAGAGTATACAACATAAGTATCGTAAGGTCTACCTGTGATGTTAAAATAGACAGAACTGGTCGAGATAAATTAAACTATAACGATTCAAATCGTTATCAGAAAACAGTGGAGTTTATAAACAGTACGCCTGAATTTGTGTATGATATTTCGGTTGATAAATGTCATAATTTTATCGCAGGATGTGGAGTTTTAGCACATAATTCGATCTTTGATGAGGGGATTGATGTTAAGCCGCTTGATACATTATTGCTGGCCGGACAGGGAAAAAGCAGAGTTCGTGCTATGCAGAGAATCGGGAGAATATTAAGGCCATTTAAGGATACCAATGGACGAGAAAAAACCACTGCTACAGCCATTGATTTTTGTATTCATCAGAAATATCTGGAAGATCACGCCAAAGCTAGGGAAAAAATGTATTCAACAGAACCCGAGTTTGTGGTTGAGAACATAGACAACAAGGCAATCCACCTATGAAAAGGCTGCAAGAATTTACTAATATTGCGGGCAAATATAACCCTAACATAGAAACCCACATCAGAAGAGTGTCCAAACTTCCTCTTCCTTACACTGGAAATAAAAAGAAAATATTATTTCAGATATATAAAGTCATATCAAACATCGACATGGAATTTAATACAATTATAGATGCATTTTCTGGCAGTTCTTGTTTTTCCATGCTCATGAAACTAATGGGAAAAAGAGTAATATCTAACGATATTCTCACCAGTTCCTACTTAAACTCAGTGGCATTTGTCGAAAATCCGGGCATTAAATTATCAGATGATGAGAAATCCTTTCTATTAAATAACAACAACCCCAACAAATCAACCTTCGTAGAGGATAATTATCTGGGCGGATCTTCTACGAGTAGGTTTAGTAAATTTACCCTGAAAGAGTGTAGACATCTTGATAATTTTAGAGCCAATATAGATGAACTATGTGGGCTATATAGACAAAGCATAGGGATGAGCGCAAATGCTGCGGTAATAATGCGGCTGCCCTTTGGAAATGTAGACGCAAGCGTGGATGTCCTAAAGCACAGAGTAAAACAAGAAGAGCATTACGGTAAGTTATCAAAAAACCACGACAGAAGAATTGGCATCTACTATGATGATAAGTTAAATTTACTATTCAGTAAGTGGTTCGTTAAATATCTAGATGATTTTACATCTGGGATTAACTCAGAGTGTGCCCCAGAAAAAATCAAAAGAGCGTCTTTTCTCGTAAATCTTCAACAACATATATTACGAGATTGCATGGTTCAAGGAAGACTTAATAACGGACAATCCCTTGCGGAGTTGGATGTCAGGTTATCTCATCCTAAGAATCAGTCGAAAAACAATTGGGACAGGAAGTCTACCGAGATGGATTTCCACACTAAATCAGGAAAATGTGCATCGGGCGGCACCGGTGGAGCGCCGGGGCAAGGGTTAAAATGGTGGACGTTTTCAGACATCAATACGGATGGATCCTGCGTATCTACGAACATGGATGTCATAGACCTCTTGAGAATGAATATCAAAGCCGACTGCATATACTTTGATCCTCCATACGGTGGGCAAAGTTCCGATTATGCAACTATATACAGATTCCTGGAGGAGTATATATATAGTGAGCAATTGGAAAACTTGCCGCATATACAATCTGCCAGTAGATTCTCCAAAAGAGCAAACTATGAGGATAATTTCATCGAAATGCTGACATGTGCAAAATACATACCTATATGGTTGTTTAGTTATAATGACTCATCTTGGAAAAGTATCGAATACATATGGGATATGATACGGCAGTTTAAAACAAATGTAAAAGTAGAAACACTAAATGATTCATATAGATACAACTATCGTAAGAAACAAGGTAGAGAAAAACGCAGTATAGAGTATTTGATAGTAGCATATTAATATATCACAATCCGGGTCTTGGTCCTCGTTCCCCGAACCAATGTCGAGGAGTTTGTAGTACTGTAACTATGTGGGAGAAAACCCATAAAAAACAAGGGAGATATAGGAGCACCTATATGACCATAGGAACACGGGCTCTAAATCCAGGCTACGGGGCAGTAGTAGATCTGCCAACAACAACGACGTCCTGGTCCAAAGTGGTTGAGATAATCCCTTACGTGTAAAAACGAGATTGTGCGATCAGCCAGGCGAAGAAGGTTATGACCACAAGGGACGTTGTACGCGAACTTGGCGTTGATTATTGCTCTTAGGAGTAGTATAATGCCTGTGGAGAAACGTATGGATGAGACTCGAATTATTTTGGGGTGCTTATTGGGCGATAAGCATGGTGGAAAGAACAAACGGAAGAAACTCAAGATCAACGAGATAGACCCAATAAGCAATGATTGCGGTAGTGGTGACGCCATTACGAGAATGGCAGATAAGGCTGTTGCATCTAAGAGAAACAGAAAAGATTTTAAGTATAAAGTGATAGATAAATGGGGCAATCGTGATTTTCTAGTATATATTGATTCTCTTTTATCTCAACACGGTTTGGAACTAAAAACTTCTGGCATTCATGATCAGGATTTAGTAAATAAACTATACGACTGTTTGCTAATAAAAGTGGGAGAATCTATGAATAATAAGATTCTCAAAGAATATATTGAATGGTGGATTGCATCTAAATCTCGTAAATATCAACACAAGGATATTTATATGCAAAGTCTTTTGCGAGACAGTTTTATAGACGAATATATCACGGATATAGTTGGAAATGAAACGTGCGTTGTGCAGCCGCCTATTGGTTCTGTTAATGTGTTAGATCTTTATAAAGCAGGCGGAATAAGTGCCGTGCTATTATCCAAGGGAATTGTTATTTGCTATAATCTGTTGAAATCAAGGCAGGAGCGAGATATAATAAACAGAATATCAGCATCGTTGCGGTCGTTTTCAAAAGAAATGATTCAAACATCAATGGACGCGACCGTTGGGAATGCACCTTATGATACTACAGATATTGTTGATTTTATGTCCATCGCAAGGCAATCTCTTGAATATCACGGGATAAAGAAATATAGTTTCATAGAATATAAAAACATGTTTGTAAATCAAAAAGAAGGGAACAATGAGGTGTTACGAAGTGATTGAAAATAATGTGCTAGTTATAGACCATAATGGTTTAAATTTGGGGGCCATGTCTTATTCACAGGCAAAAGTACTGTCAGATCAATTGGGACTTGATTTGGTTGAAGTGAGCAAAAAAGGCGAAACCCGAGTCCTGCGAATTATGGACAAGGGAAAATGGGAATTTGAAAAGAGAAAAAAAGAGAAAAAAGACAGGCACCACAACAGCGCACAAACCATAAAGGAAATTAAATTCCGACCAGTTATTGAATCGCACGATCAACAAACAAAAGTAAAACAGATTGAAAAGTTTCTCGAAAAAGGATATGGTGTAAAAATATTAGTGTATCTAAAAGGTCGGGAAAAATCTTCTCCGGAAAACGCAGACATAAAACTGCAAGAAATATTGTCTAGTTTTGAAGGAAGGATCAGAATTGATAACGTGTCCAAATCTAAGAGCAACAACGGTTGCAGTGTTATTGTATATCCAAACAAACATTAGTAATTGCAAGGATTGAAATGCAAGAAAAACAAACCATCATCTCCAAAGAGGAACAGAAGAGTCTTCGACAACACTTGTTGACAATAGGAGATGGAAATATAGGTCGAGATTTATTTCATTTTATCAAGAGTCGATATAGAATACTGTATATCAGGTCCCCTGAAGAGAAAAGAATTATCGAAACGTTTAAGATTATATCCAAATCCGAAGGTTATGATCTGTTCCAATGGGATACCAGCAGAGGAATGTTAAATTCCTTCACAATGGAGAGTGTCACATCAGATGGAAATGAGGTAAATACTAGCGAAGAAGCTGTTCTTGATTACATCATTCAGCAGGCCAAGAGCGATAATGAGAAAATGAATAAACAAAAGGCCAATAAACAACAAATTAAGAGCAGTGGTGGTCACATTTATCTTTTGCTAGACTATCATTATTTTCTAGAGGGGCAACCAGTTATTGAGCGCAAGTTCAAAGAATTTGCGTCCTTTTCTTCTATTTCGCACATAATAATCGTATCTCCGGTATTTATTTGCCCGCCGTCACTTAATAAAGAGTTTACGCTAATAGATTTTCCTCCACCATCACAAGTGGAAATTGCAGCTAAGTTTGATGAAATATGCAGTGAAATTCCCGCTAATTTCCCCGATGCAAAATTAGCTGCCAAGCATCATCGAGAAGAACTCTTAAAAGCAACTGCTGGTTTGACACTGCCAGAGGCTGAGAACGCATATGCTAAATCTCTTATTAAAAAGAAAACATTCGATGTTCCAACCATCCTTGATGAGAAAAAACAGATTATTCGTAAGGGTGGAATATTAGAGTGTAGGGACTCTAAATTTAACTTTGATCAGGTCGGTGGTTTGGAGTCTTTAAAAGAATGGTTGGCTACCAGGCGTTTGGCATTCAAAGAAGATGCTGCGGCTTTTGGCATTGACTCGCCAAAAGGTGTGCTTCTCGTTGGAATTCCTGGAAGCGGTAAGAGCATGGTTGCCGATGCTGTCGCTAATTTATACCAAATGCCATTACTTCGATTAGATATTGGGTCTATATTTTCAGCTCATATCGGAGAAAGCGAGATGAATACTCGCACCGCTATTCAGATAGCTTCCGCCGTATCCCCGTGCCTTCTTTGGATCGACGAAATCGAAAAAGGGCTAGGGGGAGTTCAAAGTAGTAATTATACGGATGGCGGTGTTACTAACAGGGTTTTCGGAACTATATTGACATGGATGCAAGAAAAAACTGATCCCGTATTTGTTATTGCTACTGCAAACAATGTGGAATCTATTCCACCGGAGTTTATGAGAGCAGGAAGATTTGATGAAATATTCTTCCTAGATCTACCCGATAAAGATCAGAGAATCGACGTTTTGACCTGTCTTCTTAGAAGAAAAAAAAGAGATCCAGAAAAATTTGATCTTGGAAAAATTTCTGAATCTGCACCCAATTATTCTCCTGCCGAATTAGAGAAGGGCATTAACAATGCCTTGTTCGTGGCATTCGCCGATAATTCCAGAGAGGTCACCACCGAAGATATAGTTTCTGAAATACATAAGTTTCAGCCGCTGTATAATTCTAGGCGCGAGGAAATTGAAGCGATGAGGGCATGGGCGCTGGGAGAAGGTGGGAAGGGTGGCAGGGCCAGGTTGGCCAATGAGATAGGTAAAAATAAACCATATACAACTAAAGAGATTGGCCGACAAATAGATTTAACGGCAGAGGATCTCTAATCGAAATATAAGCGAACAACTATGGTATCATACGAACAATATTGTAACTATTTTGCAAATAAATGTAAAACCTGTAAAGGCGAAAAAAGAATAAATATTGATGGGTTTTGGAGATGCTGTGCGTGCCAGCACATAGCATCTACTAAGTGGGAATACGACCAAATCAAAGTTGACCCTCCATCGTTAAAGTGCTTAACATGGGACGATTTTACAGGTGCTATCAAAGGGAAAAAATTTGGCATATTAGAAGAAAACTCCTTTGTTCAAGCAAAAGAAAAATCCATGCGATATTGTTTTGGGGATGCCTGCTACGATGGCCCCAAAAACAGACCAGATAATCTGATAATTCAAAACAAAATCACTTCCGGTCAGAATGTGGTCATTTCTGGTAGTTCAAACACAGGAAAATCATTAATAGCCCTGCTGATAATAAAAGAAGTTATATACACCTCTATTATTCATAAGAGTAATATTAAATTTAAGTGGACACAAAGTACAGAATTGGCCCATGCTGGGAGGTGGGATAACACGTCTGGCGTCGATCATGATTTTCTAAATGAAATATCGGAGGTAGAATTTTTAGTTCTAGATGGACTGGACATGTCGTTTGCAAAGGGACATACCACACCTCCTGATGCCATTGCGATGGATATGATTTTTGAAGCCCGTCGAATGTCTGGTCATCCGACTATTTTTATATGTTCATCATCATTCAAGTTCACAGACAAGTATATATCCCAAACGATATCTAAATTTTGGGGCAACGGAATTTTGAGATCGATGGTATACTCTGATAATGTTTTTATAGACTTACACAAGAAAGAGGCAGAATTAGATGTCAAAGGATAATTATTTAAATATAGAAAGACAAATAATTCATCTAATGCTACATAACCTTCCATCTATAGATGAAATGCTTGAAGGCGGATTCGGTCCAGAGTTTTTTGATCCAATCCATCAATATCTTGTCCGTGCTATTTTTGATGAGTATGATTCAAGTGGGCACAAGAGACTATTGACAAGAGACGCATATCGGCAGAAATTGAAAGATGATAATATTTTAGGTGACTCGATTGCAAGATTGAGTATTCATGATAAATGTAGCGTAGGAGTATACACTGACTCAAACGATTTGGGGATGCTTAAAAAACAATTAGTAGAAGCGTTCATGGCTAGAAATGGACAAAAATATATCCAGCAATTTGCCGATGAATCAAAAGACAAAGGGTTTCTCGCCGCATCTCAAAATCTCATGGATAGAATGCAAACGTCTCTTGGGATAACCGAGACAAGAAGAGTGGTGTACTCATCTGTTAAAGATTTAAAATCCGAGTATATTAAGGAAATAAACGAAATGAAAGAAAATCCATCTGCGTTGATTAGGTGTGGTATACCAGAAATAGATGATGTTGTAAATATTGGATTTAAACCACAGCATTTAACTTTGTTCGTGGCCGATGTTGGTGGTCACAAAAGCAATATGATGATTAATATTGCAATAAATCTCGCTAAATTAAAACACGATGTATTATTTGTTCCACTAGAAATGAATCGATTTGATTTAATGAACAGAATAATATGTAATGAAACCGGGATTGACAACTCTTTATTATTTCATCCAGAAAAAATGTCTGCCGAAGATATGCATCTGATAGATTCTCACGAAATGTGGAACGGGTATATGCAATATTTCCACATTTTGGATGCCGATGAGCGAACTACTGTTTCTGCACTAAAAAGAGAAATAGAAAATAAAGCTATGATTGTTAAACCAAAGGTTGTAATAATAGATTACGTTGATAATCTGCAATCTGATATATTGTATGGTCAAAAACACATAGAAATAGGTGAAATACTCAAATCATTACGATTTCTTGGTAAAAAACACAAGTTTCATACTATTAGCGCCGCCCAAATGGGACGGGCAGCAATCAAGGCTTTGCGTGAGGGCAAATCAGATGCGGTTGATTCTACGTCAATACATGGGTCACATCAATATTCGGCGGATTCCGATACCATATTTGCATTAATGAAAGTTCCTAACGAAATAAACAGAATAAAAGTATATACCATTAAAGCCAGACATGGTCCGTCGGGTCAAACTCAGGAATTAAAAGTAGATCCAACAAAATTTAGAATATATAGTACCAAATATGCGGTGGATAGTTTGGTTGATACGGGCATAGATATTGTTTCGTCAATGGATATTTCGGAGTCAGAGATAAAATCTGGTACTTCTGAGGAGATAAGTTTTAACAACATACTAGACTTAGATGATGAATTGTCATGAGAATTATATTATTAAACGATGTAAGTACCGATTTGGAACAATTTAATAGTAGCATTGTGCTAGGTGATATTGATGTTCCAGTGAATGATGTCGGGAGACAAGAATCGATAATTATTGGCAAACACTTGTCAACAGAGACAATTCATTTAGTTGTGTCTAGTCCTGCTGATAGATTAATCAAGCTTCTACATAATCTGCGGCAACGTGAGGACTCGCCCGTATTAGCCCGAACGAGTTCATCAATTCCTGTTTATATTAGCTCTGACCTTAAAGAGAGAAGCTTCGGAGTTCTTAACGGAACAAATATTCAATCAGAATCCAGTATATTTACGCATACGAGAGTATGTGCAGAGGGTGGCGAGTCGGTTGAACAATGTCGGATACGAGTGCGCAATTGTATCGATTCTTATTGTGACAAATATATCGATAAGAATATAGTATTTGTGTCTCATCCACATTTGTGCCAAATCTTATTTAATTCACTTACGAACAAAGACCCGAGTTATGTATCTGGTTTTTGGAAACTTAAAGGTTCCTGTGCGTTTTTTGACTATAGTGATTCGACATGGAATCTTGAGAAGTCATATAATATAGTGCAACACGAGAAGAGAGTTAACCCATGAGTGAACAATCTCTAATACATGCGATCCTTAAAAAGAAATCGATAGTTGAGTATCTAGAGAAAAGAGGTCATCAGCCATATAAGTCACTTAGCGGCGGAAAACTACAATATTTGTGCCCATTTCCAGACCATAAAGAAAACAAGCCATCTTTTGTGGTTTGGACTAATGATGAATTTGAAAAATTCTATTGCTTCGGATGCCAGAGAAACTATAATATAATTAATCTGGTTGCTGGATTAGAAGGAATATCTTTTAGAGACGCCGTTGAAATCTTGGGCGACGGCATGGAAATAGGCATACATGAAAGCATCGAAATAGAATTAGAACGTATATCAAAACATACGGGCAACATAGACAGGGATATGGGCATGCCAGAAACTCTACTTTCGATTAGTAATTTGTGCCGATCTTATTTAGACGGAGTAAAAAACGATCCAGAAGAGCAAAATCTGATAGACAAACTGTTTTCTGTAATAGACAGCGATGTTAGAGAATTTAAATTTGATGAAGTATCTCAAACGCTTATTAATCTCCCGTCCGTGTTATATAAGAAGCAACAGAAGTTCTATCGCGAAAAGAAATCTAACTATGTGCCAGAAGATAGATAATTATACGAAATATGGCATTACCAGAAGTAAGTTCGATAAGGATTCGTATGACAAATACGACCATAAAGCACGGTCTGTTGTAAGACGATTCGCGGAATCTTATGGATGGGATGTTAAGGACAACGATTTGATCGACTGCCAGCAGCCAGATATTTTGGCTATCAAAAATAATCGCCAAGTTTATATAGAAGCAGAAATGAAAAACAAAAGAAACTGGAGCAAAATAGAAAACGATGGATATATCCAGATTCCAGCAAGAAAAATGGATTATATTCCAGGGAGTGGAGAAAAATTATTTGTCCATTGCATGGTTTGTAGTGATGAAAAGGAAATATATATAACAACACAGTTGGCGTTTTACGGGATGGGATTTGATAAGAACAAAAATGGATGCTGGTTACATTGCAGAAAGTGCAAGCAAGTGGACCCGGACGGAAAAGTAAAAGACAGGGGTAACGACACTTTTATGTGCATTCCTTATAAATACTTGTCATTATATAAGTTTGTCGATGAGAAATGGATCAAATTCAAGCAGCCAGAGAAAGTTCCGTATGATTATAAAACGTGTAGGAGGTAAATACAAAATCACTGATTGGATTTGTGACAATATTCCATCCGGAAATATTTTTGTGGATGTTTTCGGAGGATCTGGTGTTGTTTTGGATTCTGTAATGAGTAGGTTCCAAAACGTTCCTCGTCAGGATATGAGGTTTGTGTTTAATGATCTTGACGACAAGATTTACAATTTGTTCAAAGTACTACGGGATAATCCGCTAAAATTGGCATATCAAATATTATCAACACCCTATAGTCGTAAAGAATTCAATGCTGCAATAGGTATTTTGAGCAGCTCTCAATACCGGTTGCTTGATGACATTGAAAGGGCAAGAATTTTCGTAATCGCCAACCGCCAGAGCTTTGGTGCCACAATGTCCAAACCCTGGAGTATAACCAAAGATGGGGAGATTAATTACAAAACCTGGGATCAAATGCCTGATATAATAGTTGAAACTGCAAAGAAATGGAAATCAGTATATTTAGAATGCTTGGACTATAAACAAATCCTTGATAAATGGGATAGTGAAAGGACAGTATTTTATTTAGATCCTCCATATGAGGGGGTGGAAAAATCATATTATGATGTTAACAAAGACCACGGGTTTGATCATATTGAAATGTTCAAGGCATTACAGCAGATTCGAGGATCATATGCTGTGAGTTATTATGGCGGCGACGATGAAAACCATGATACAGATGTGGTTAGAAAATATATCGAATCTGGATGTAGGGATATTAGACTAGCAGTTAAAAAACACCTAGCTAAATCTGACAAAAAAACATCGGCCACGGAGATTCTACTTGTTAAGGGTAAACACCGTCGCATTAAAGCGAAGAACGGATACCAGGTTGGGGATATTTTTGGAGTATAAAATGTGGATGAAAATAAAAGATAGAAAATGGGAATTAAAACATAATAATGTTGTATTGGCAACCATATTTCACAGGCCCACTGATGGGTTGTGGTCCTTGTATATTTCATCTCCAATAATATATGAGTATCACCATATAACAGGAAAAACCCATAGATTTCAGTCAATGAAAGAGGCACAGCAGGCATTTCTGGAGTTAGGTACAAAAATGGCGCTACCTTGGTGTAGGTCAATGGTAGATTATTTCTCATCAGAGCAAAAGGAACACTATTGTTTTCAGGAAAACTCCGAAGTATAATATGGCATGGACTATATCCGCAGAAATATTAACAACCCGTCAGATGAGTATTATAAATTCTGCGAAGAGAAACTCAAATGTCAGTGTTGCCAAATATTTGATTGTGCAAAACAGCCTGTCATCTCAGAGGGCAATGGGAATAACCCAATTTTTGTTATAGTAGGCGAATGCCCCGGCAAGGATGAAAGCGATGCTGTTAGGCCATTCATAGGTCGTGCCGGACAGCGACTAAGGGAGGAACTCCGTAAGTACTCAAAAACTTTTAACCGGAAGACTTGTTTAATTACAAATGTTATGGCATGTAGGCCGGAAAATAATGAATTTCCGCGTATCTCTGAATGCTTCGAAATTAGATGTGGAGCCAAATATACAGTCAAAGGACGAGAATTGGTAAACTTCTGTGCAACCAAGTGGCTGCGTAAAGAAATCAAAATGTTGAATCCCAAGGTTATTATTACACTTGGGTCTAAGTCTCTAGAATATGTTAGAGGGGATTCCGGAATTACGTCTAATCGTGGTGCTTGGAAGTTTTTACCCGAATATAAAGCATGGTCTTTTGCTACTTATCACCCATCATATGTTCTGCGTTGTAGCAACGACCCAAACAAAGAATACGTCGTAGAGCAGTTCGAAGATGATTTTAAAACAATATCCGAAACGTGGTTTTTGACGGTCAATAATGATCCGTGTATAAAAATGTCTCCACAGGACTGGGAGCTTGAGAAGTCGATAGTATGATTGAGTTTAGTGATCCAACTGTTATTGAAGGACATGGAAATTATCTTTTAATAAAAGAAATCATGAATGCTCCACAGTGGATGCTAGAGACAAATGCTACAGTAATAGAGTCGGATATAATCGGGAATTACGTTTTGCATCTGTGGGAAAATGGTACGGTTATGATAATGAATACAGATCATCCAATAATAATCGATGCTCCGGATAGTGACTTGCGCCGCATTAGAGAGTGGTGTGAAATCAATGGATGGAATCTACCATTAATTAGTAATTATTTAATAGATGATCAGCAGGGTTTTGATTTTTGGCTGAGAATGTATCAATCTGGAATTATTCGTAATGATAAATTACAAAAATACGATGATGATGATATGAAAAGATTGTCTGATATAAACAAGGAGACAGAAGATGTCCATCAAAGAGAAGTCTAAATTTGTGAAACATGAGTTTGAATATTCCAGTCCAGATGGGGACAAATGGGATTTTGTTATTGTAGAGTATCTCGGCAACAAATTTGTTCAATTTCAAAAAATAGCGGATGATCCGCAAAATCGCCCCGATCCAACTACCATTGATGGCAATATGCTATTAGACATGGCAGATGCTTACAGGAAGGTATTTTCTATGATCTCATCGTCTTTGACATCAAATCCGGCAGCAGTGGCGGGTTTGAGAACCCCTGTTATACAAGATCATCGATTGTCGGCAGCAATACAATCTAGTGTTGATGAAACCATGAAAAACCAAGATCCGGATGTTAAACCTTTTCAAACTCTTTCTAATGAGAAGGCAGAGTATGCTAAGTTTAGAACCGGACTTGATATAGAGAACAGAGGAGACGTTCCAGAAACACCACCAGAATACGAAATAAAAGAAAACGAAGGGGTCCAATGGAAAAAAGATGTTATAGACAGAAAACACAAAAAAATTCAGATTAATCCAGAATCAGAAATTAAAAGAGTGGGCGCAGGGGATCTAATATAAATGGATTACGATTGTCAACTGGCCATAATTGACAAACTACCAGTTGGAGCAATTGGGACAATACCCCCATTATGCAATGACTGTAAAACGCCGGACTGCACCAATCCTATAAGAGAATTTACCATTTCTGTTTTTGGAATTCCCCGAAAGATGCGACTGTGGGTTGTGAACAATCAAATCAGGCAGGTCGTTTCATGCAAAGGATATGTTGGAGAAAAAGATGTCGTTTTGGACCCAGAGGATGAATTTGAAGAAGAACCTGATAAAACAGTATAATGAATATGTATCGGAATTAAATAGCAATGTTGATAAAATAATCAAAAGCAAATCTACAGTCAGAAGACACATTGTTGATTTTCCGGCAGTTCAGCAATATTTACATGGAGTATTTCCCGATGTTGATGTGTCTGATATTCCCATATATTTGACCACACCTGGGATTATGAGAAAGTATGGGATGTATGGGTGTATGGGATGTTATGTCACCAATTTAAAAGTTATTGTAATGCAGAATATTATCACAACAAAATACAAATTGAGTGACAAGTTCAGTCAATTGCTTCAAGACGAGATGAAGATACAAGTAGATGTCGAGGATGTTGTCGTGCATGAAATGCTTCATGCTATTTCCCATAAAATCAATCGTCCCGGCAGAAAGTTTACATTTAATGAAGAGGAATTCGTGTATACTAATTGCGTGGACTTTTATAGAAAAAAAATGTCAGAAGATGCGATTGTGTCCGGAACTATGCTGCCATTCTGTGTGAATGATATTATGAAGGATAAATCAGCGATGATAAAAATATGGGAAGACATTGGATATCCGAAGATATACTCATTACCAGCAAAAAAGATAACAGAGATAGCCAACAGGCACCCTGTCGCTCTAGTCCATCGTATTATTGATGCTGCCAAAGACAGAGCAGCAAAAATGATTAAACTTTACGAACAGTATGGCAGACAATCCGTGAATGCCAATGTTGCACCAGACGATGGCGCATCACTAAGGATACAATTTTTGGACATAGACGATTGCGATATCTAGGGAAACAAAATGCCAATATATGAATATAAATCGATAGATGCGGACAAAGGTTGTGAATTTTGCATAAATATATTTGAAATTCAACAAAAAATGTCAGATAATACACTAGAGAAATGTCCACAATGCGGAGCTGACATTGTCAAAATTATGTCTCTTATCGGCGGTGTTATTATGAGTGGCAAAGAAATAAATCAATACAGCGATGTGAAGGGTGCAAAGTATTGGAGAGACAGCAACGGAGTGAGACATAAAGTCACAAATAGTGATGGCAGTTCTAAGTCGCCGACAATTTCAAATAGGAATTCAGCACCGCAGGAAACGATCAAACGGCGTAAGATGATAGATGCAGCAAAGGATAAACGAAAGAGGCGAATAGAATCCTATAATCGGGCAAAGAATGCGATATGTGGCAAATAAAATAACAGTGGTTAAAATTGTGGATCAACAAATTACCGATATTGATCTAATTCGGGATATTCTGGTATTTATTAAAGAAAAAGAGCTAGATTGTGCTGTAAGGCTCCTAGAGCAAAACTTATTTAATAAAGTTAGAATTGTAAATATCGATGGAGACGATATTACTTGTCATATTATTAAATCCAGTGCCTGTTTAAAAAAACACATAAAAATTTCTGATATAGCATATTTAGAATTAACAACCGAAGATAGGATATTGAATAACTTTAAACCAGGCACCACTAGATGGAATTTATTGAGTGCTAGTGATATAGATGAAACAGGAATTTAATGGTAGATTTTGTACATATACATTCGCATTCGTCATTTTCAAAATTCGATGGCTTTTCTAAGATAGATGATACCCTAGACAAAGATGATAACATCGTCATGCCTGGCATAGTTGGCACAGCCAAGCGAATGGGCATGCCAGCAGTCGCGCTAACAGACCACGGCACCGTTGCCGGAGCAATTACATTCTTAAAAGCTTGTCGTAAGGGTGATGTAGGTATCAAACCCATTCTGGGAATGGAAGCATACCAATCCAGAGATCACGCGTGCCATTCTACGGAAGGGCAACCAGATAAACGGCGAGGCAACAGGCATGTAATTATCTTGGCGAAGAACTCTCAGGGATATGCCAATCTGTGCACATTATCTCAGATAGCATCCCTCGAAGGATACCATTATGATCCTCGTATTGATATCGATCTGCTCGATAAATATAAAGAGGGGCTGATTGTTTCGACCGCATGTTTATCAAATGTTGTTAACTGGAATCTATCCATAGACAGATACGAAAAAGCAAAAGCAGCAGCAGCAATCTACAAGGATATTTTTGGAGATGATTTTTATCTTGAAATGATGTATCATGGACTAGATTTGGAAGCAAAAGTATTGCCAGGTATACAAAAAATTTCCAAAGAACTCAATGTCAAATCTATTGTGACAAATGACTGTCATTATGTTGAAAAATCGCATGCTAAGTATCATGAAACGCTTATGTGTATGAGTTCGGGACGATCCATTAAAGACCCTAAACATATTAAGTTTCCATACGATGAATTTTATTTCAAATCTGGCGACGAAATGGCTGAGGTGTTCGGCCATCTGCCAAGGTCAATGGCTAATACATTAGAAATTGCTGAAAAATGTGATTACTCTGATATGAATCTCGGGCAGAGAATGTTATTGCCTAAATTTGATCTACCAGAAGGATATGCGCTTTCATTTGATTATCTAAAAGACATGGCGTGGAAAGGACTACAATCGAAAGGATTAAATGATTCAGTTCCTCACCGAGAGAGACTTCAGAGAGAACTTGATGATGTCAAGTTGATTTGGGATACACAAAAATTTGGATTTGATACATATTTTCTAATAGTGCGTGATATAATTGAATTTACTCGCAGAAAGAAAATACCCGGCGGTATTAGAGGTTCGGGATACGGATCTTTACTTTTGTACTGTCTCGGTATATCAGAAGGCGTAGACCCAGTGCGATACAATCTCCTTTGGGAACGGTTTTTGGGATTTGAATGGGCTTATAAACTATTTCGATCTGATTTTGGCATAAAAGATTGATACGAATGTAGAAAATTTTTAGAAAGTGAACATGCTTAATATAGTCGTGACAACACCAAAATCTGAATTAGAAAATTCCAAACAAGAAGCTACTCGATGTCTCAATAATGGGGGTGGATACTATTTTCGCAGATTACCAACGCGTCCCAAAAATATAGATGTTGGGAGCAAAATATTCTATGTGGAGGATGGGTATATTCGCGGGTTTGGTGTCATAAGTGATATTGAAGACAAATCAGACGGTATGGAATGTTCTACAACGGGGACTAAGTGGCGTCCCGGCACATATGTTACCATCCCGGCTGATTCGTGGAAATGGATTAAACCGATTCCAATGAAGGGGTTTCAGGGCTGGAGATATTTAAATAATGTAGAAGTTGAGATTGTTGGGGGATGGAAAGATCCTAAACCGGAGTGAATATGTCTAAAGAACGAGATAGGGTAGTATCTATAGTAAAAGAAATAAATCCACCCGAGCTGATATCTCAGAAAGATAGATTAAATTCTGAATTATCCAGAATGGATGATATGGGGGTTCTGCCTAATCTGCTATCAATATACGACGATATTAAAAAGAATCCAAATCTAAAAGGAAACACAAACGTCCCTAATTCGCTTCTAGTATATTGTATGGGTATCACATCAAAACATCCGGATGGGGAATTTACTCTTGAAAAACGACGAGTTTATGGCAGAGATGGATGGCCAGATATTGATATGGATTTCTGTTATGAACGCAGGCATGAGGTTATAGAGTATTTAATTGAGAAATATGGTCGAGATAAAGTTGCAAATATAGGAACCGTGCAAACTCTAAAAACTAAATCTGCTTTGCGTCGTGTCATCCGGGCAGTAGATCCGGAAGGGTCTGTGGCCCAGGGTGATCCGAGTAGAAATTTTCAATTTCAAAATGAAATTCTTAATACTCTTCCCAAATCCAGTATCATGAAAAGAGCGGATGGAACAATCATAGAAGATCTACAGCAAGCATATGATGAGTTCTCAGAATTTCGAAGATATATGGACAAATATCCACAAGTATTCGAAATGGCAAAAAATTTAGAAGGTGGCATTTCTGCATGGGGCGCACATGCAGCCGGAATTGTAATATCTCCAATACCCCTGTCTGAAATATGTCCGTTGCATGTCACAAAAGGAATGGCAGATGATGACACGGCAGAAAAGACCGAATACCAGCCAGAAAAAATGGTTGCTACTCAGTTCTCAATGAGCGATGTGGAATCTGTCGGACTTATTAAAATGGATATCCTCGGTTTATCTACCAAGACTGCTATTAATTTAGCTGTAGAGTTAATCAAACAAAACCACAGCATCGATGTAGATGTCGCTAATATTCCATTGGATGACAAATTGACTATCAATTTGCTGAAATCAGGACACACCGATGGATGCTTCCAATTAGAAGAAGTTGGCATGAAGCAAACTATCCAACAAATTGACATAGACTCTTTCGGCGATTTAATGATAGCAATAGCAATGTATAGACCGGGGCCCAAAGACTATATACCAGAGATTGCCAGTCGTAAAAAGGGGCAGAAAAAGATTGATTATCCCCATCCTCTTATGGAAAAAATAACCAAAGAAACCTACGGTATTATGTCTTATCAAGAGGAGGTTATGCAAGTTTTTATGTCACTTGCTGATCTACCACCATCAGAGGGATACACTTTCATGAAAGGTTGTGCTAAGAAGAAAAAGAAATTAATTCAAGATGCTAAGGATAAATTTATTAAAGGAGCTGTTGCCCGTGGTGTGCCTAAACAGACAGTTCAAAAAATATGGGGGGACATGGAAAAATTCGGTGGATATGCCTTCAACAAGTCACTGTCCCACAACGAGAAAATCATAACCTCCGAAAAGGACCTCTCTATCCAAGAATTGTATAATAGAAAGACCAGAGGAGAAAAACTGCCGAATGTATATAGTCCAGACGGAAAATCAATTAGAATTGCAGATGTATACGATCATGGTGTAATTCCTGTTTGGGAGGTTATATTTAGTGACGGAAGTATTCATAAATGCTCGATGAATCACAGATTTTTAACCACTAGCGGCGTTCTGCCTCTGCATGATATTTTAAAACATAAAGTATCAGTTATACAGAATGCGGAGATATTACATGCCCAAAAGGAAAGATTGGATTTGTTCAGGATGCCAGGCTCTTTTGACGAACCGCCGGCTTTTCGATGTCCACAAACGGGAATGCAAGAAGTACCATCTAAGCAAAAAACACTTCGAATGCCAGGGTTGCTATCAGAAGTTTACAAAAAGGGGACTGTGGAAGCACAAGAGAGAATGTGCTCTGTGGAAATCTCTCAAATCAGACCACTACTCACAACCAAACTCAATAAATTCAAGAAAATTTTGGGATCAAATACACCAGGATCCTACACAAATGGAGGCATACAAAAACAAGGTGTCGATATCGGTATCGTTGTCGATTCTTGCAAATCAAACAGAGAGACAGCGCAGGTCAATATTGATGTCCAAATTAAACCAGAATTATTACGATCTATTTCAAAAAAATCGATCCGACACAGCAGCAAAAACATCCGCAAGACCGGACATACAAAAGCAAAGAGCCATGCGATTGAAGAAATGGAGAGAAGAGAATCCCGAGAAGTTTATGAAAATAATCAGCAGTTGGCAATCAGCCCCGGAATGCATGCTCAAAACTATATTGTTGCCAATGGGATTCAAACATTCTCAAATAGTGAAAAGTCAAAAGTTTACATCCAAGTCAAAAAGAAGACAAATAGATTTTATGGATCAATCCCGCAAAATAGTAGTAGAATACGATGGACAGTATCATTTCTCGAACAGAGATGCTCTCAGATTCAACCAAGAGAAACAAAAGGATTTGGAGGTAAATCAGGTTCTTTGCAGCAGAGGATATCTAGTGATACGAATGTCTTACGATGTATGGAGGTATTCCAAAAAAGAGTTCAAAAACGAAGCTTTAGGAATTCTTTTCAACCTGATTTGCAATTGCTCAGAAAGAAGTATAGTCAAAACAATTGGAAAGAAGTACAAATCATAGGTATAAAATACGTAGGGATGGAACAATGTTATGATTTGGAAGTGGACAGTCCAGAGCATCTTTATTGTTTGTCATCGGGTATTATTAATAGCAATTCTCATGCCTGCGCTTATGCATATGAAAGTTGGAAAACTGCGTATCTAAAGGCCCACTTTCCTGTTGAATTTGTTTCGGCCCGTATGACTGTTGAAGCTAAACGCAGAAAATTTGATTATGTAGAGAAGTGCGAAAGAGATGCCACTAGTCATTTTGGCATTAAAATACTCCCTATAGATTTGAATAAGTCCAAGATGTCATATACAATAACAGGGGACAAAGAGTTGCGTAGACCTTTGATTATTAAAGATATTGGTGATAAGGCTGCTGAAGAGATAATTAAACACCAACCTTATGATGTTCAGGACTTGTTTTATTCGTTTGCTTCTGTGGTTGGTCCCGCTGTTAACACCAGAGTTATTGAGGCATTATGTGATGCCAAATTATTCGGTGACATAAAGAAAGCTAAAGCTTTGAAAGATTTCGATGATATCAAGAACGATAGAAAGAAATCAGTGGGCAGGCAAACTGGGGATATTTTTGGCTCTAACCGTGTATCCCGGAAAAAATAATTTCAAAAATTTTCAGATTTTTCGCCAAATCGTAAAATTCTGTTGTATAATAGAAAGTATTAAGTAAATAGGAGATATTCCGTGGGTAATGAAGGATTGCAGACTGAAAAAGATACTGACGTAGATCACACCTCTCAAGTAATCGAAACAACAAAAAAACGACAAGGTAGAATCAGGATGGGTATTCAGCGCACCCTGCCTACTGCTCGTTTTGAAAGCGTTGTTATCCATTATGAAATTGATGAAGAAATTGCTTGGGATAAGACAGAAGAACGATACAGTAAAGTAATGAATTGGGAGGCAGTTTTGGCCAAAGAATTCAAAGTGATTCATGATAAGGTATTGGAAGAACTGGAATTGACACACAAGAGAGCCTACTTCAAAGACAACAGACCAGAACCTTATCCAGAGAATAGACTTGACGATCTTGATTCACTAGACTAGGATATAACATGGACAAAGACCAAATGGCGTTGTTGTTTGATATCGATATTAGTGATTCACCAAATGAAAAAAAGGATGAATCATCGGATTATTCAACAACCGCAGAAGACAAGGCCGTGCAAGAATTCGGCGAAAAAATTAAAGATATGAGAGTATTTATGGAACCAGAAACAGATAATGATATAATCAATAAAGCAATTGAACAAGCTGATAATCCTGCCGCTAAAAAACCAAAGCGTCAGGTAGAGGAGATTGAAAGCGACGGAAATATTGTAACTGAAGACTTTACAGATGAAATACGTAAAGACATGAAAGAGTTTGAAGTTAGTGATGACAGCAGTTTTCAAGATGCATCTCCGGAAATACTAGATGGACCCGGTAGCGATGAAGATATCCCTGATCCCGAAGTTATTATTCCGGATGATTCAAACGATCTAGATGAAGATATTCCAGATTCAAATTCAGGTGAGAGTGATTCAAATCCGCTAGGACTTTTTCCTTCAGAACTGAAAGAATATGATAGAATTAAGAAAGACTATCCAATGTTTCCTCTTTATGATGGGTCCGTGACTTTCAGAGAATTTTATCATTATAAATTTATTACATTGAAATCCTTACTCAATAGATTTAGACTTTTAGATTTGAAGTCTATTAAAGATGAAGTGTGTGAGATAAATCTAGATCACTACGTTGGCGATGACTACATTTCCCCTGAAATTCTACAGCGTAAAATAGACCAGACTTATCAAGCAAGAGTACGTTTGTCATCTCTTTTAATTTCGATATTTGAGCAGCAACCCGCATGGGTTAGATGGTGCGAGATGCTACGATCGAAGTTGTGGAAAGACCACGACTTAAAAGGGGCGCATCGTAGAGATGGATTAACTATTGAGCACATGGGAGATGTAGAGGATTATGTATCGGTTATGCAGGGTGTTTTAGAGTCCGCAAAACATGCTGATACAATGTTAAAAGCTGCGTCTGAAAGTCTCAGCAGACAGCTAACTTGTTTGCAGATTAAACAGGCAACAGGATTCATAGATGAACCTGTTCATTCTAAGAAGAAAAATACCTCAAATAAATTGGACGGTTTTGATGATATAGAAACCGGAACATCAATTAGCGCACCTAAAACAGACAGGAAGCCAGATACAATAGCATTTGGCAGCGATATTGAGGTCGATGATCTTTCACAACTAGGTTAAATGGAGAAAAATTATGGCTACTGAAATTGATTGGAATTCCGTAGGAGGAAAAGAGTCCAAGTCCAAAGTCCGATTCATCAAATTCGCTAGTGGGAAACTGGTTGTATTTCGCCCGATTGGCAAAGGCGTAGAATTTGTTAAGTTCTTCGTTAAAACACCGTCAGGTTCCAGGTCAGTTTGCGTCAACCCTGCCGATGGAGAACAGGCCGCAGCTATGCTCACCGAACATACTGGGCAAGAATACACATCACAGCCACGGTATGCAACCAATGTAATTGACCGCGCCGATGGCGTTCTTAAAATTCTTGAAGGTGGGTCATCTATCTTTAAGCATTTCCGGAATTGGGTTGTGGCCAACAAAGTACATCTTGGACATCGAGCTGGTGGGGATTGGGCCATTACAGCCGATGGCGAAGGAAAGGCCCGAAGATATACAACTTCGCTCGTAAAACTTTCTCCTATTACCGAGAAAGAAGAAGCCGATTTTAAAGCTCTTAAAACGAATGGATGGGTTCTAGATGAGGTTTACAAGTCTGTTCCTTTGGAAGATTTAATTGAGACTGTATTTGGGGAGAAAAACACCAGTAATTCAACAAAAGATGCTGGTAAAACTGTCGGCGGAATCGACGACGATCCGATTGACTTCTGATTCTGATTGCTGTGCAGAGATGCCAGTCTTAAATGGTTGGCATCTCTGTTACTATGAATATTTAGGAGAAAGATATGTCTACCAGAAATCTGTCCAAAAAAGCTAGGGATGAAGTTCTCAAAAAGTTGGTACAAAAATTTGGAGAGGGATTCATTGAAACAGGAATACCCAACCGAAAACTAGAGGCCTGGCCAACCGGAAGCGATGATCTTGATGAGGTTCTCACTAAGGGTGCAATGGGGTTTGCCAAGGGTGCCATTGTTGAGCTTATTGGTGGTGAGGCTGCTGGAAAATCTTCTGTGGCTTTACGAACTGTGGGGTTGGCCCAAAAAGAAGGGAACCAATGTGTTTGGTTTGATGCTGAGGCATCATTTAGCAATGACCTTGCCATAATTAATGGTGTTAAACCGGAAGAATTATTAATGCCGAGCATGTCCACTGCTACCGAAAAAGCCGATGATGGCGCATTTTTTAATTCATCGGAAGTGTTGAATATGATTTATATGGCAGTTGTGTCGAATGCTTTCGGAATTATTGTTCTTGATTCGGTTGCAGGATTACTTCCAGATATGGCGATAAAGGATCCCGATCCCAATAAGCAAAAACCAGGCGAAGTAGCCAATAGCATGTCAAGGCATTTGGGTAAAATAGCCCAAGCCTGCAAAGCTACGTCTACAACTGTTATTTTTATTAATCAGCTCCGAGACAAAATCGGAGAATACAATAAGCATTCTATGGCGGCGAGATTTCACTCCCCTGGTGGACGTGCTCTCAAGTTCTTCGCACATCAAAGAGTGGGATTAATACAAAAGGGTGGTGACGCTGGTAAGATATGGGCACCAGATGAGGACGGGTCGTCAATATTAATTGGACATTATGCTCGGGCATCTGTAATCAAGAACCGGATGGCTCCTCCAGTTCCTCCCGATGTGAATATTGAGATTCCGATTTATTATCGGCACTATGATCCGGATAACGCAAAGAAGTGCTATGATGCAGCCAGATTGTTGAAAGTAATTACGATTCGTAATGGCATTTTAACATGGAAAGATGACAATCGCAATATAATTCTTCAGGTAGAGGGCGAAGGTTCTATGCTTAAACTAATTAGAGACAATGGTCTTGAACCTCGATTAGCATCAGTATGTGTCGTCGCCGCAGCAGAAGGTAAAAAGTCTAAAAATCCGGTTAAGATACCAAAATCAGTTCAAGATTTGGCTGGGACGTATGTGGATACTGGAGAAAAAATATCAATTAAAAGCGATGTTCCACAGCCAGACGAAACAGAGGTTTCCGAACACGACGACGATCTATGAAACGGTTTAGCGAAGCTCACCGCGAAGAATTGCTATTGAAATCCCAAAACTGTCTACTGACAAAGGAAGGTGCCCCGGGGATGGAGTATCTTACGGAGCACCGTAAATTGGATTTGGAGACTATACAATCTTTTGGACTTGGATATATCCCATCAAATGTAAAACATCAATTAGCCGGGCGGATCGTTATTCCACTATACGATCCAAGTGGAAATTTGATCGTTCTTGCGTCAAGGATGATAAATGATGAACCATCTGATCTGCCAGTATATTGGCATGAAAGCTATGAAAAAAGTTATTATCTATATGGGTGTAATTTAGCTAAAAATTGGATGCGGAAATGGAACGTAGCTGTGTTGTGCGAAGGGCAATTTGATGTTATGCAAATGCACAAGAACGGAATTAGAAATACGGTTGGCCTTTGTTCCAACAAATTTTCTGATATACAATTATCTGTAATACTCAGGTATTGTGATGAAATCGTCGTTTTGTTAGATTGTGATGAAAATGAAGCCGGACAATTGGCATCCGAAAAAATAATATCCCACCTAGTTCCGAGAGGATACAAGATTATATCTGCTGAGATAATCAAGGGATATGACCCAGATGACTTCCTTAAAGAATTTGGCGATCGTGATTTGAAAAAAATAATTAATAACAAAGTTAAAGAGTTAAGGTACAATGCCGAAAATTAGTTTATTGAAGGGTGTCGAAAAATACCTCACTGAGAAAGCAAAAAACAATCCTCGTGATAATTCTCATTTTCATCCGTCTTCCTGGGATGATTGTAAACGCAAAATTGCTTATCAGTTTTACGAAGCAAAAGGATATATTAGTGTCCAAGATAATGCCATAAAAGTAAGTCCGCAATTGGAGCGTATTTTTGATAATGGGCATTTTGTTCATGCTCGTTGGCAACAGTATTTGTCTTGTGCTGCTCCGCAGGCTGTATATGGTAGGTGGTTATGCGCCAATCCTTTATGTGGTTTGGTATATGGCACTAATAGCAAATTGGGCATTCCTAGGCCCCAGAAATGTACTACATGCGATAGTCCGGAATTTAAATATCAAGAGGTAGGATTTTTTGACGAAGAAACAATGTGGGGAGGGCACGTCGATGCCATTGTAGATGTTCGTAAGTGGAATGAGGCCATAGTCGGGCGACTGAATCCGCAGAATTCAGACGAGATTGCAGACGAGATTGCAGACGAGATGATTGCAGTTAATGTTTTCCAATACCCAGATGAAGATGATAGTATAGCAATTCTTGATTATAAATCGATGAATCCATTTGATTTTAAAAAGCTAGATAAGCCAAAAAGTGAACATATAACCCAAATACAAATATACATGTATTTGTCTGGGCTGAAATACTCAAAATTCATATATGAAGATAAATCGAATCAGTCAGTAAAAGAGTTTCTTGTAGAGAGAGATGATAATCTTCTGCAAGTTAAAATAAACGAAGCCAAGGAGTTAAAATATGTCGTATTGAACATGAAATCATCTGGGAAAAGAGCACTTCCCGATAGAGGATACCGAGAAAAAAGCCATAAAAAATGCCTTCGATGCAAATATCGAGGACATTGCTGGAAATGATATGGAGAATTTATATGTCCAGAATGCACTATTGTATGAATGGAGTTCCTGTAACTCAACAGGTTGTAAAATACCAAAAGACCCATGATAACAGGGATTATTTGCCCATACAGTTGTATTATGAGAGGTATAAAGACAAGTGGTATAACAAAATTAAAGACCATATTGATCGGGTTTCTTTTGATTCTGATTATGATTATCGTCTTGTAAAAGCGGTTGACAGCTTTAGTATGTCAAAAGCCAAACTTATTGCAGATAAAAAGGGATATGGTTCTTTGGCCGCGTTTAACGGATGGTTTTACTCATGTCTTTCAAATTGGAGCAACAATATAATTACATCATCGTATCGTATGAAAAAAAGGCCATCTGTTTCATGCCCAATTTGCGGTCGAATGGTGACAAATATCACTGAGGATCATTTAAAGCACTACAAAACAATTGGCGATTTACCTAAATTTGTAACATGGAAAAATAAAATATACGAGGTATGCCCGATCCCTAAAAATGTCATAACATGCTGGGGCGATTATGCCATAACCAAAATGAGGAATCTGAATAAAGGCATTTCGAAACCTTATTTAAATGACAAACACAAGGTATTGTGGCCTTGGCATGATTCCAATGGTGACCCGCGGGTCATATGTCCGTTTACTCGCAAGATGGTCAAACAAATTGATGATGAGTATATTCAATCTTTGCCAAATGAATATAACCGATATTCAGAACACATAGAATGGTCATCATTTATTGAAAAGTATCCTGGAACTTTACTTCACGCAGATATATATAGTTTAGACCATTTATCATCGTCTAATGATATATCTCTTGCTGACTATGTGTCTACAGATTTAAGGGTAGATCAAGGGAATTCCTATATGGACTGGCAAATGATTAGGAATGGAGTAAGTAATACAAAATACGACCATGTGTTTAAAATTATTGATAGATATGTAGATGAATCTGACAGAGATATATTCAAGCTACTTGCAATTGGTTATACTGTAGATGACATAGCTGACACTTTAAATATCGACAAAAAATCAATTAAGGATTCAATGAAAACCGCAAAAAGCCTCGATGAAATGAAGCAAATGCTGATTGAATCTTGTTGTATAATATAACAGAGGAGAAATTTATGAAAACCGAAGAACAAAGTATGCCAGATATAGTGAATGAAAACGAGGAAATTCAGAAAAATTTTGAGTCTTTTAGGGACCACAAATCTGATCCAGGTTTTTTGGTGGCCAAGGGTCGATTTGATGCCAGCAACGACGATGAGCGACAGGAAATGCGCAGAAAGCATGTTAAAAAACTTGCGTCAGCCATTTTTATGGCAATGACAAATCATGGTTATGCGACAATTCGGGCTGTCGGACCATTTGCGAACGACAATGCTGTAAAAGCACTGACATTGGCAACTGGATATTGCGTTTCTAGGGGCATAGAGTTATGTTGGACATCATCCGAGTCTACAGGGAATCTCGGAAGACTCCGAAAAGAAGGGCATGTTGATTCAGTGAGTGCTACTTGCTATACAGTTAAAGATTGGAAGGACTGGAAAGAAACGGACCTATCTAATATTCCCACTAATAATCTAGAGGATGAACTTGCTCGACGTAAACGCGCTGTAACTAATATAACAGGAGAGTGATGATGGAATATATGGATAAAATACCAGAATTTTTGCAGCCGGATTTGCCCGTTGATTATGTTTTAAGTTCCGTATTTGAAATCGAGAATGTAATGCTACATTTGGAGGAACTTGGGAAGAGGCTTGAGCACTTAAAGGGGCTCAAGAAATACCGAGCACAGACGATTGATCAGCAAATTCATACGATTGAGTCCGACGTGGACTATTTTAGAAATATTATTTTGCGAACAATGCAAAAGGCCAATGAAAAAACTCTTCAATTCCCAGATGTTGGCAAAGTCAGTAGAAGAAAAGTTGGCGCTGGATGGTCTATTGAAAATGAAAATGATTTAATCGCATTTTTTGATAGCCGAGGAGAAAAGGGCTCGATTGTCAAAGTCAAAGAAGTGTTAGATGTTCGAATTGCAAAGAAATTAGCTGAAACATATATCGAGTCTGGTGTTACAGTTCCTGGTGTGGCGGAAATCCCAGAAAGTGAAAGTATTAGCATATCATTTGAAAAAGAAGATGCGAAGCCGCAACCTAAGTTATCAGTAAAACCAAAAAACAAGGCTGCGGTTGATGCGGTAGAATTCAACGAGTCTGAACTATGAGTAACGTCCATATTTTTGGTGGAGAGAAAAAAGATACCCCCAGCAAGAATCCATATGGCATACCTACAACCGACGATAATATAGGTGCGCCTGTTGTATCCCTTAATATTTTGTACGAATCACTCCCGGCAACGGAAGGGTGTGAAAATTGTCTATCTTGTCATTCAGAAAAGGATTGGTGTTGCCTTCATATTAATCCCAGTATGTACTACGTTGAATTTTTAAATGTTTGGAAAGAAGTCCAAAAATGGAGCAAAGAAAAACGACTCCAGATAATTTTGCGTGCGATTAAAAACTATTTAAGTAATAATGACAGCAAAGGATGTATTTTTTACGATTCAAAATGTTTGGTCTACAAATCTAGACCTTTGCAATGTAGGTTTTACGGTGTTATATCCGAAGAGAGCTGGAACAAAAGGTCGGAGTCTATAAAGAAGCAATATGATGTCGAAAATATGTCTGAAGAATTTAGGGCTAAATTAGTTCAATGTAATTTAGTAAAATGCAAAGGTGAAGATGATTGTATATCAATACAAAATGAGAATAAATGGTTTATCCACGCTGCGAAATGTGAGGCCAGAATAGGAGTTAATCCTAAGACCATATTAGAGCACGATGGTCCCAAGGGTTCTTACAGAACATTCCACGACCATATTATGCTAGAATTTTTTGAAAATGAGTCTCTGAATAAATTAACTCAATTTAAAATGTCTATGCCAAGCGACGATGATATAGATAAATTTGCTAATATTTTAGTCGGGATGCTGAACAATGAGTGAGCCGTATCTAGTAAAATGTCTTCAGTCGAAATTTGATCCAGACAATGGTATGCTCGTATTGGACTGCCTGTTTGAGCACCAGAATATTCGGAGAATTGTTTATTTTTGCAGGGATGATTTTCATTATCATGGGAATCCAGTGCCTGACAATGAGATGCACAAGACCGCATCCCTTTTTAAAGGAAAGCGATTTAATTTAGTAGTTGAAAATGATCCTGAACTGGAATCTCTTACTCCCGAGAAACAACAAGAGTATGCGGCGACATTCAACAGCAGAATTGCGCAAGAAATGAAAGATGTGCAGGAGGGGTTATCTAGCGAGGAAGGCCAAATTCAGCGGAAATTGGGTAGACTTATGGATGCCGGCAAACTAAAATTAGATGCAGGGACTCTTTTGGGTAAAGAGATAGCTATTAGAGCTAAGTTGGGTAATATATGATAAGCCAAGATGACGATGCTTTGATTGAGAGATGCAACGAATTAGAGGATCTATTGAGATGCGTTTTGGAAGATGCTCGTGCAGATTATGAAGATGAGAAGGGCAAATGTTTTGTTTCTTCCGAGTTAATTGAGAAAATTTTTCGATTTCTTAATATTAAAGATCAAACTTTTGAATAATATATGATAGTCCGTATTATAAGCTCGAAGAATTGCTCAAAATGTAAGGGGTATCTTTCTCGACTAGATAAACAGGGATTTAAATATCAGGTTTATGATTCTGACGACCCTGCGAACAAGAAACAATTAGATGAATGGAGAATAACCGACCTACCTGTTATCCAAATTGTTGATGATGGTGGAAACGTTGCATATCCGTTTCCAGCTGGGACGTATTCCACTAGATTTATCAACGCAAAAATAGACGAATTAAAGGAGAGAAGAAATGAACAAAATTAAAATCAAGTGCCCAACGGACGGGCTATTAATGGCTGAAGCACAAGAGTTGTTTGATAAGTTATATTATATAGGATACATATCTTCTGATTCTTATCTTAGCACTTGGGGATTTGAGCCAGGTTTTGTTTTCGCTCCGGCAATGGAAACAGCAGCTGTTTGTTCACAGTGCAATGGAACCGGCATTGAAAAAGTTCAGCTTCTCACATCTGCCAGGGAATATCCGTGTTCTAAGTGTCAGGGGAAATAAGTGGATTTAAATCCCGAACAACAAAGTGCAGTGGACCATTTTTACGGGCCATGTTTGGTAACAGCGGTCCCTGGAAGCGGCAAAACGGCCACTCTGACATCCAGGGTTATTGAGCTTGTTAAAAACAAAAACATTAACCCGGGACATCTGTTGTGTTTGACTTTTACCAACAAAGCCGCCAACGAGATGAAGTCAAGAGTTGCGGATACTGTCGGCCGACTATCGGAAAAGATATGGATTAGTACATTTCACTCTCTGTGCTTAGCTGTTTTGCGTAAATATGCAGATCGTGTTAATCTGACACCATCATTCTCGGTCTATTCGGAGAACGACCAAATAGAGTTAATGACCAAAGTTGCTCGTATGCATGAGTATACCTGCCAGCCATACCAAATTAAGCAGTTAGCCAAAATATCAAATGACTTCCGAGAAGATATAGAAGATTTTGATAAATATGTAGAACCCCTATCTATTATTGAAAAAGGGATACTAAAAGAATATTTGCATCTTTTAGATGAATTTAATGCTGTAGATTTTAGTGGAATATTATATAAAACATGGACACTGCTATCGAAGAACTTAGATGTAGTGGAAAGATTACACTCTAAGTTCCAATTTATAATGATCGATGAGATGCAGGATACTAATACAATTCAATATGAGATCGTCAAGATAATTGCTGATCCTAAATCTGAAGGCGCTGGAAATATATTTTGTGTCGGAGATTTCTGCCAGGCAATTTTTTCTTGGAGGGGAGCAAAGCCAGAAAACATTAATTTGTTCAAAAAGGACTTTAAAAATGTATTGGAAATAATCTTGCCGAGAAACTACAGATCCACTAAGCGCATTTTAAGAGCTGCTCAGTCTCTAATTAGGAATAATCCAGGTGCCGAGTCGGTCGAACTAATTTCAGATAAAGATGAGGGACATAAAGTTAATATTAATAGCCATACCTTTCCAGAGGATGAAATTAAATATGTTATACAAAACATAAAGATGTTGAGAGAACAATATAAATTTAATTGGAGTGATTTTGCGATATTATATAGAGTGAACAGTTTTAGTAAAACTCCGGAAATGTTTTTGAGAAGTGCGGGCATCCCATATAAAATAGTAGGTGGATTCTCATTTTTTGACCGAAAAGAAATAAAAACCGCAATGTCGTATCTGTCGTACTTATCTAACCCGCATGATACTGTGGCATTTGCAAGGGCCATTTCTTCGCCCCGCCGTGGGATCGGGGATGTGGCAATTGGCAAGCTAGAAAGAATATGTCACAAAGATAAGGTTGACATGATTGAATCCTGTAATCGTGCCAGTGAAATTAAACTTGGTGCGTCTGCTCTTAAAAATTTGAACGATTTTAATCATTTTGTAAAATACTACCGAGATAAAATGCCAGATATGGGTATGTCTGAGATTACGACCGGATTTTTGTCAGATACAGGATATTATGGCGATATCCAAAAGGCAAGCCTAAATGATGCCCTGGAATCAAAACGAATAGAAAATTTAGATGAGTTTTTGAAAGGTGTATGTGAATTCGAAAAGCAAAAGCCAAATGCTAAATTGGGAGATTACTTACAAAGTATACAAATACTAAACGATTTTGGTAGTGAATCTGATGAGGATGCAGTCACTATGCTGACTATGCACTCCGCAAAAGGATTAGAATTCCCGGTTGTATTCATCATTGGTGCAGAATCCGGAATAATACCTCATAAAATGGCTCTTCAGGAACGTGGTCCAGATGAAGAAAGAAGACTCCTATATGTGGGAATGACGAGGGCACGTCGTATTTTATCTATAAATTACTGCACATGTAGAAGTGTATTTAATAAAAACGCCCAAAAGAACAGTATGATGAGATGCCGACCAAGCGAGTTCTTGTCGGAAATTGATGTTGATTAATGCAGAAATCAGCTACTCGAAAATCTAGGGATTTGCAACCAGAGTACGATCTGTTTGACCTGAAAAATGTTCACGCGGGAAGCAAGTGCTTTATTTGTGGTGCAGGTCCTTCGATTGGATTTTTGAAACTAGATGAGATTCATAAACATGTGGTTATCTCCGTAAATTCATCAATACTATTAATGTCCTGGAAAAATGGAGATACAAAAAATAGATATTGGGTATCGAACGATTCCTTGTGCATGAAGTGGGACTATTTTTGGAAGTATGTATTACGGTCTAAGTGTAATAAAATAGTGAGAACAAGTTGGTATCGGCAGGATGATAGATTGCGAGGACATAATTTTCGGTATTTTAAACCTCGGCTTTCGCAGAATCCGCCGCTATCTAATGATGGTAGCCGTCTATGTAAGGTGAGTTCTGTTCCAACGGCAATTGACCTGGCTATTTTGATGGGATGTAAGAACATCTATTTGCTAGGTGTAGATCATAAATTGCTTCAAGGAAAATCTCATTTTTGGCAATTCTTTTCGGCCTCTCAAATGCCACAAAGGATAGATAAAATGGGTGTTTATTACGTTCCTGATGTTTATCAGCAATTGCAAACGTTCAGTGAAAATATTCCTGTCTATAGATCACTGCAGGAATTATCCAAAAGATCTGGTTCAAATATTTATAATTGTAGCTATAGGTCCGCCGTTGATGTGTTCGAAAAAATTTCTCTGGAAAAGGCTTTAACTGAAAATGAGTGAAATTGATTGGAATTCCGTGAAAGGCAAGTTAGCACCAGCACCGACGTTTTTTCGGTTTTACCAGGGAATGTATGAAATTAGGCCAGTTGGTCCTGCTATCGAATTTGACAGGTTTTTCCTACCTCATGATTTTTCGCCAAGAACAATATGTGTTGATAAATCGATCACGGATGAAATTGTTACATCCGCTCAAAAAATTTCTATACATTTAGCTCCGAACCGGAGGTATGCAATTAATGCAATTGATATGTCAAATGACCAATTAAAAGTGCTTGAAGGAGGAAAGTCTATTTTTTCTCCCCTGGCTACATGGTCAGTTAGTACGAATCGAGATCCGGGAGGATTCGAAGCTCCAGTATGGCAAATCCTGGTGGCAGGAGAAGGTATCGCTCGAAGATATTCAATGGCGCAATTGGGTTATAAACATTTACCGAGTAAATATATTCTCCATTTCGCACATCCGGAAGTATCTTCGAGTATTGATTTCTCTACTTTATATGATTTAAAATCTTCGTGTAAAATTATTAGCTCCATTAAAATGGCAAATAAAATTTTGTTTGATAAAGAACCCTCTAACTATAAATATTCGAATCTTGGGGACTTTTGCCCTAACTATAAATATTCGAATCTTGGGGTCAATACATCTAGCAATAATAGCGATAAGCATGATTATGATGGAATAATAGATGAAATAAACGCATTGAACGAAAATCCGGATGATATAATACCTCAGTGCAGTAGATTTACTGGATTCATGGATGATATAGATGAATGCGAAATTTAGAGGAATTTAATCAAATACATCGGGGAGAATGTGCCTTTGTTTTGGGTAGCGGTCCCTCCCTTGCATTTCAGAATCTTGAACCTCTGCAAAAACATGTCACGATAGCTGTGAATTCATCTTACGTTGCCATGCCAAATGCAACATATTTTCTGTCTGATGACCACGATGTTGCCAATTGGTCATTTTTTGCGGAAAATTTACGAAATAATATTTCAACTACGGTTTTGCTTTACGAAAACAAACTATCGCATGTTGTAAATTGGTTTGGAGGTCGGTCGGTAGTATTCCGGCATCGTACAGGATATAATTTAACCGATGAGTATGAGCACGATAATTATAAAAATCATATTTGCCAGGCCCGAACAAGTCTTGGCAGTGCTATTCATGTCGCGCATATAATGGGGTGCGACCCTATTGTTATATTGGGCCTTGATTGCTGTAGAACATCGGATGGTGTTCGTTGGTTCTGGCAGTTGCTCCCCAAAACCATGCATCCTAAAAGGTTGGACAAATATCCGATTGATAGATATAAGAAAATTAGGCGTAAAAATGTAATATCTGATATGGACCTCGCAGATATTTTAGATTATTGGAATATCAGATCTGATGAAATGAAAAAGAAATGCCGTATCATCAACGCTTCCCCAGTAAGCACAATCGACTGTTTTGACCGAATGTCTCTGGATGATGTTTTTCGAATGTATAATATTACATGATCGATATTGATAAATTTTTATGTGTCATTCCTGCTAGATGTGGGTCTAAGGGTATAGCCAGAAAAAACATGCAAATTGTTGCCGGCAAACCATTAGTAGAACATTCAATTACACAAGCCATTCGGGATGGAATATCCAAGAAAAATATCGTTGTATCATCAGACAGCCAGGAAATTCTAGATTTAGCTCTCAGCCTTGGCGTTATGACTCGGGATCGTCCTGCTGAAATATCAACAGATACATCGTCTACTGAAGCATGCCTAATTGATGCATATTATTCTTACCCATTAAAACATAATATTCATTCAATAATTTGCCTACAGCCAACGAGTCCTATTAGATTTAAAGGGCTCATAAAAAGGTGTATGCGTGAATACGCCGATGGAGGATACAATTGCCTTGTTACCACAACAAAACTAAATGATTTTTACTGGATAGAAAGATTTCACGAAAATTCTTATATGTGGTATTCAACTTATAATGTGCACGACAGACCAATGAAACAACAATTAAGTCGTGAAAATTGGAATTATTTTGATAATGGGAATGTTTACATATCGAATGTTGAGATGCTATTAGAAACTAAGTGTAGACTGGGAGATAATCCCCGTGTTTTTGTCATATCTGAATTAGAGGGAATTCAAATCGATACAATGCAACAACTGTATATGTGCGATGCAATACTACGATCAATAAACCTAGATGACATGCGGTTTGAGTGGGAGATATAGTGACACTGCATGAATGCAAAATTGTCGCTGAGATAGGAGCATCTCACGCTGGGCAGATAGAACGTGCTAAGATACTTATAAAATTGGCCGCCCTGGCTGGTGCTGACTATGTAAAGCTTCAGAAAAGAAATCCCATTGAGTGCGTCCCGCCAGATTTACGACATAATCCTCATCCCAACAATCTTTTTGCTTACGGCAATACATATTTAGAACATCGAATTAATCTGGAACTATCGATTGAACAGCACAAAGAACTGAAACAGTTTTGTGAAAATATAGGCATAGGATATAGTTCATCTGTTTGGGATATGACTTCTGCCAAAGAAATAGTGAGTTTAAATCCAGACTTTATTAAAATTGGTTCCCCTACTAACGGCAATTTTGATGTTATTAAATTTTTACTATGTAATTATTCTGGGCAAGTGCATATTTCTACAGGGATGTCGAGTTCTGATGAAATTTCTTCTCTTCTGCACTTTATCGCTTGTAATTGTGATAATTTGAATCGTATTGTGATGTATCATTGCACATCAGAATACCCCTGTCCGTTTGATAGGTTGTATTTGTTAGAAGTAAGTAATCTACGGGAAAAAGCAGCGTTTACATGGAACAGACCCTCAGACGAAGTCTGTATAGGATTCAGTAATCATGGTTACGGGATTGCATCAGATATTGCTGCTTATATTTTAGGTGCGGAATGGATTGAACGACATTTTATTGACGACAGGACATTTAGGCATTCAGATGCTGCGGCATCTCTGGAACCAGATGGGATGAGACGATTATGTCGAGATATAAAAGCAGTTCGATTGGCGCTTTCTTATAAATCTGCTATTACTGAAGAAGAAATGAACCAAAGAAAGAAATTGAGGATAAACTAGTGACGAAATGTATTAAGCTATTTTTGACAGATCTTGATGGATGTCTTACTGATGGCGGGTTTTATGTTCCTTCTTCTAATAATTTTGACTTATTTCTCAAAAAATTTAATTCTAGAGATATGATGGGATTGGAACTACTATATAGATCAGGGATTAAAATAGGAATTATAACAACCTCAGTTAATGTGTGCCAGAATCAATTTTCACGATCTTGCCCGTATGCTACAATATTAAGTGGGCAAAGACACAAAGATAAGATAATTAAAGAAGTATATATCGATAAAGGTATTGCAGAATGGAGTGATGTGGCTTTTATAGGAGACGATATCAATGATATTGATTTATTGAAATTAGTTGGTTTGCCGGCCTGCCCGGTTAATGCTGTGCCAGAAGTGCAGCAAACTGTAAGATCGCACAAAGATGGGTATGTTTCAATGCTAAGAGGCGGCGAGAGCGTGGTTAGGGATTTTGCTGATTATGTAAGAAGTATTTGCAATATTCCAGCGAAGTGGGAATAATAAGAAGAGGTGTTTCGTGATTGAGCCGTTTGTATTTGAAGACAGAGAGTGCTGGATTGATATTCACAGGGGGAATATCTCTAAAGTGGGCATGGGGGTAGAATATAAAGTGAAGATAAAATATGGAGAACAAATTCATAAACTTTCATTTCGCTGCAGTCAAGGAAACCGCTTGGTCTTCAGCCAAGCGGAGGAATTGACTGTCTCTCCTTTCTCTCAAAATATTTTGAACTTTTCTCAAATTCCACAAAGGAACTTGTATAATTTCTCCGTATGTAGTAATTATGAGTAACTTAACCTACAACATTCAGTTACACACTCAATCAGCAGAAGACCATGTTCTCCTTCTGCAAACTCTTGTCGAACATCAAAAAATCTGGAACCATATCTCTAAAGATACCTTTCAACACCAGATGTTTAATAAGAAGATTATGTATGACCGCAACTACCATAAGTGCAGAAAACTCTTTCCTGATGCTCCCTCTCAAGTTATTATACGAGCAAAAGACTCTGTCTACGCCACCTACAAAGCTCTAAAAACCACAAAAATGCTCAACCAACTAGAAGAACCGTGTCAGCAAACCAACTTAAGCATTCGGCTAGACAAGCGGCTCTACACCTTTCTTGACGGTAACAGAATTAAACTGACCACAACTGGAAAACGTATCATCTGTTCCTACCAGCCTTATGATAAGTTCGAGGAACTATTCTCAAAGTATTCTGCTTGTGATCCTCTCATCTTTATGAGGGACAACGAGTTTTGGCTCTCTGTGTCATTTGAAGTTCCAGAACCAACTTTTGTAGAAAACACCTGTCTCGGGGTAGACCTTGGCGAAAGGCGTTTCGCCGTGACATCAGAAGGTCTGGCTCTCACTGATAAAGATTTCCTCAGACAGAAACGTTCTCTCCGTTATCTCAAACGAGTCTTAAACTCCAAAAAGCAAAAGACTAACTCACACTCATCAAAGAGAAAACTGCACAAGCTTCGTAGACAAGAGAGAAACAAAAATAAGAACTTGTCTCACCATCTAGCTAACAAAATTCTTGAAACTAGTTCCAATACAATTGTTCTGGAAGACTTGTCCAATTTGAAGAAAAAGAAATTGAAGAAGGATAATTACAAGAAGAGCAAGTCGTCCAAGAATAGACTTAGTCAGGTCCCCTTTGGGATGCTGTTGAGCATCCTGACCTACAAGGCACCTCTTCGAGGGAAGAGGATTAAAACGGTTAACCCTGCTTATACCAGTCAAAGAGATCATAGAGGTTTGGCTGGAGGAGAGCGTAAGGGATGTGGGTTTATATCTTCTGATGGAGTTATATTTGATGCAGATTGGAATGCAGCTATTAATATAGCTCGTAAGTATGTTCAGACTCAAGAAGCGAAAGGAGCTAAACACCCTGTCTCCTTTAATTTGCCGCTACGCGGCAGGTTAAACGTTACAGGCAGGCTGCTATCAACCAGCCAATCGTTCCTGTTAAGGAGCAAACCCGACCGTCTTTAGCGGTTGGGTAGTTGATTTCGAATCCCAATAGATAATAGATCCGATGAAATTACAAACGTCTGAAATGATTTGGTGGAACGAACATACTCTGATTCCGACGGCATACCCATAGGACTCCTTGAATCTGCTCGTGAATCTGTTGAAAATAGAATTAACATAATCAAAAGCCTGAAAATATGAGTAAAATTTGTAATAAATGTGGCGCAAAATTAGATAAGACACCGAAAGGAGGCGTAGAATTTCAGAATATTCATTAATTGAACTTGCTATGAATGATGGTGATTGCATCAAAGCTGCACTTGAGGAGCTAGGGTATGTCTATGAAGAACACAAAGAAGCATCGCATTTGAATGGATATATGGGGGACCAAAGAGAACAAGTGGCCAATATTATCGTGCGAAGGCGAAATGTTGGAAACGCGTCAAATGATATTGGATTTCTTAAAAAGCCCAATGGCAATTATGAAATGATAATTTCCGAGTTTGATAAAGGTGGAAATAAAAAACAAGCTGTTGATTTTATGAAAAAGTTAAAGCAGATTTATGGCAAGCATAAAGCTATTAAGCAATGTGCAAAAATGGGATTCAAAAAAATTAAAGTTCAGAAAACAACAGAAGATGGAAAAATTAAGATAAGAATAAGAGCATAATATCATCTACTAAAGACGCAGATTTCTATTGTCGGAATCAGAGAGGTAATGATTGGATTGGTGCATCGGCGACATTCACGGATGTTTTTATACTCTACAAAGATTAATCGATAGAATAAGTAAAGTCGATTCAAGTGCTCGATTTATTTTTCTGGGTGATTATTTTGATAGAGGACTGCACTCTAACAAAGTCGTTGATTTATTAATTCAATTACAATCTGGCGGTGCGGTCTGCCTCAGGGGCAACCACGATGATGTGATTGATGAAATAATAAACGGCGGATCTTGCACGGTTGCTGTTTATTTTCCACAAAAACCACCAGAAATGCAACAATTAATTGAATGGTGGAAATGTAATGGCTTCGACGAGACGGCCATAAGTTATGGCATGAAATCACATTTGTCTTTAGGTGCAAATTTAGATCAAGTAGGGATTGAATTTCGTAAAAATATTCCAGATTCTCATAAAAAATTCGTAAAGGATGATCTTGTATTATGGTGGGAGAATAAAACCCATTTTGCGTGTCATGGTTACTATCCCCCTCATTGGGGATTGGAAAATAATAGTCTGAATACTACTAGCCCTAATTTACAATTATTATACGCATCTTTATGGGATAGGTTTATGCAAGATGTGTCTGGGAATTTGCTTATACAAGATCACGTTTGGGACAAAATTGGAGTATTCGGTCACTCACCGGTAAAATGCTATAATTCGCCGACGCCAATCGCATCCGGAAAATTGCGATTAATAGATACCGGCGCATGCAGTAACGACTACCTTTGTGGATATTGCTGCCAAAATGATAATTGGATACTTCAATCGACTGAAAAAGAAGACATTCAGATGGAGTTTTGAAATGGCATGCATTGAAAAGATTTATAGCGTTTCAGCAGTTGTGGGAACTGGCAAATGCAATGCAAATTGTTCATTCTGTGCCGGAAAATATCTGCGGTCGCAGTTTTGCGACGTGATGAAATATAATAAAAACCTCGAATCCGCTATAAAATTATCTGCAAGATATGGTGGATGGTCACTATCCCTTACTAGTTCCGGAGAACCTACGTGTGAGCCAGATGCGGTCACTAATGCGTTAAAAGTATACCAAAAATGCGCATATCAAGGCGCTTATTTCCCCAATGTAAACTTGTTTACAAATGGAATATTAATAGGCGATGATGTCTTCTGCAGAAGTTATTTACCAATTTGGAAAGAATTAGGTATGACAAATATCGCAGTTTCTATCCATAGCCCTATTCGGTATAGACAGGCAGAGGCATATAATATTTTTGAATATCCAGAATTTAGCCATATATTTAGTAATATTAGTGCGTATGGGTTAGGTGTTAGGTGCACTCTTCTTTTAAGGAAAGGCGGAATTGATTGCGCCGATGAATACGCATGTGCTGTTGAACGACTGATTCGATATGGAGTTGACAATATCACATCATGGGCGATTGGAAATCCAGATGGGACTCGCAACAAATATACTCCATCGAGATTGGGTATGTGGGGGATTAAATGGTGGTTGAATAGAAACGCCAAATTGTGTCATAGCCATTCGTGGGGCGGTGGAGTATTTGATTACAAAGGAAATATATTAAGGTTTACTGATTACGTAACTAAACATAATAGGCACAAGGATTTTGTTAGGCAATTAGTTGTATTTGGCGATGGAACGGTTGCTTACTCATGGATACGAGAGGGAGCACTATGCTTAAAATAAAAGGGAGAATAAATTGAACACATCTATAGTGGGCTTGTTTTTCGGCGACGAGGCCAAAGGGAAAATTACTGATTTACTCTCATCCGACTACGATATTGTAGTTAGATACTCGGGTGGCGCTAATGCTGGACATACAGTTCGATTTAATGATAAAACCTATAAATTACATCAATTACCGACCGGATATTTATCAGGCAAGGAAAGTGTATTGGCCAATGGCATGGTTTTAAACCCAATTTCTCTGGCCAAGGAAATCCAAAATTATAAAACTTCCGCTCCGCTATTTATCAGCGATAGAGCACATGCTGTTATGCCTTGGCATATAGTATGTGATGCAAAACAGGGGGATGGAATAGGGACTACCAAGAAAGGCATAGGTCCATGCTATGCAGATAAGATGCACAGATGGAACGCAATTAGAATGGGGGATTTGGTTCGAAAACTAATCGATGCGAAATTTCAGAATTTTTTTGCTACTGACGAAATATTTCATGGAAACAAGTTGTGGACAGATTATAAAACCGCTGCTGATATGCTGTATCCGTTTATTTGTGATACTGGCGAGAAGCTTCGTAAAGATGTAAAAGATGGCCGAAATATTCTTTTTGAGGGAGCGCAAGGTATCGGATTGGATGTCGATCATGGATTTTCATATCCATATGTTACAAGCTCTGGAGTTGGCCCATCTGCGATTCCTCAATCCTGTGGTTTGCCTAATCTTCATTTAGATCGTATTATAGGAGTCATGAAGTGTTATACCACCCGAGTCGGAGAAGGACCATTTCCTGGTGAACTTGGTATTATAAATTCATATCATTTAGATCTAAGGTTTGCTCTATGCAAAGAAATTGCTGATCGTATTAGAGAAAAAGGCAACGAATATGGCACAACAACAGGACGGCCTCGAAGAATTGGATGGGTAGATTTCCGATTATTGAAATATGCCATTGATGTTACTGGAACAACAGAAATCGCCCTTATGCATGCGGATACATTATGCGGGATAGATAGAATTGGGTTTATCGATACCGATGGTGAGTTGAAATATACACCTGGCTGGAATACAATAGAGGATCCGGCATTAATGAAATATATTGAAATAATTGAGGAAAAATCCGGAGTACCCGTGACAATATTAAGTTATGGTCCAGACAGAAACGACACGAAGTATCTTAACCTATGATAGTTAACAAAGTCATATCTCCAGTTGCATCGGCTCCTATTGGGTGGGTCGGCGGCAAGAGCAAAATGCGCCCGACAATTTATTCAATTATGCCAAAACATGAGTGCTACTGCGAAGTGTTTGGTGGCTCTTTTACAATATGGGCTGGCAAGCCGCCAAAAATGTCTAAACGAGAAGTAATTAATGATATAAATCTAAATCTCGTACACTTAATGAAAGTTATTGCCGGTGTTTATCCTTTTACGTCTGCCGATACCGATGAATTTATAAACTACGTTCGCACTATGCCATCGTCTAGGTCCTATTTTGTTGAAATACAAAAAATTTCACAAGAAGAAATAGATAAAATGTCTCCTGCTATGAAGGCATTTCGATACTATTACTTAGTTAAGAACAGTTTTAGTTCGCAATCATCTGCCGGTTATTCTATAAAACCTCGTAATAATATGAATTATGATTTTGAGCCATTAGTGGAAAGGTTTAGAGTTAATAATGCAATAATTGAGAGTCTTGATTTCCGTGAATTTATTGAAAGATATAATAAAAATAATAGTGGAAAGGAATATGGTGGTGTGTTTTTTATAATGGACCCACCGTATTTTGTAGCTGATGATACAGGGTACTATGAATTTACATTTGGAGCACAGGACCATAAAGATCTAAAAAAATACTGTGACAATATACACAACCTGGGGAATAAGTTCATGATTACGTATGATGATGTTCCAGAAGTATTGGAACTTTATCAAAATTACCACATTTTTAGAACAAGTCCAATGTTGTATTCTTCTGCCGCAGAATCTGGGAAAAGAGAAATAGAAGAGAGCGAACTTGTCGTGGTTAATTATGATGTATTTTCAGTAGTTCGAAAGCGAAATAAATGTGACTCATTTAAGAGTAAAACTTCTGAATGTGAAGATAATCAGATAATTATTCCAGATGGTTTGACGCTAACCTTGGTGGAGAAACAACAATGAACGAAGAGACAAAGGGAATGGTCGAGGCACAATTATCTGCTGGAGCCATATCTATTGAAGAATTAAAAGAGATACAAAAAGAGAATCGGCATGTCGCTGCCGGTCGATATATTGAATTGAACGACGTTGATTTTATAAAAGTTCGACGCTGTGTTTACTGTAGAGGATCTGGGGATGAAGATATTTTTAATCTTCTGGGGGGATGGAGTGAAAATTAGAGGTCACGATCCGGTTCATAATTTTACTAAGCGCACATCTGGCACTGTATATGGAGAAACTGATCCAGGATTTTCTGGCGGGGGTTCTACTGAAAGATATCCCACATCGATTCTGTATTTTCCTGTTGTAAATAACGATTCTCCACAAAAGATACATCCTAATCAAAAACCAGTAGAACTATTTGAATATCTTATCAGAACGTACACTAATCAAGGAGATATTGTTCTAGATAACTGTATAGGAAGCGGCACAACTGCCGTTGCCTGAACAGTAAAAGAGTGTTTGTGGGGATAGAAAAAGAAATATCATTCTGTGAATCCGCAATTGCCCGAATTGAGACATTTCGTCGAGCAAAACGAATAAACGAAATTAAATTTGATGTGGGAGGTACCGATGGCTAATGTCGCAGTCCATTTGGATGATTGGATCAAAAGAGATAGGCAGGGGTTTAATCGCAAAGAGCATCTGATATCAGATGCTCTAGTTAATTTTACAACGGGCATGTTAAACAAAGTTGATGAAAGCACTCGCAGAGATGTTTTTTACATGCTAGTATTCTGCCTTTTGGTTCCTCAGAGCAGGCAGTCTGAGGCCGAGAAGGTGTGCGATAAATTGCGAACTTTGAAATATTATGAGGAAGATATACCTATAAAACAGCTGTCAGAAATATTGCGGGGTAAAGTTCGATTTCATAATCGGAAGTCGGAATATATATGGAAGTCCCGAGAAAAATTCTATCGTACCGATTTTTGGAAAATTTTAAAACAAAAATCTGAAGAATATCATAAATCAGAGAAAGATGTCAGATACAGAGTGCTGCTTCGTGCTCGGACATGGCTCATAGGTGAAATTAACGGTATGTCTTTTAAGCTGGCTAGTCATTTCCTCAGGAATATAGGTATGCGAGGATTGGCCATTCTTGATGTGCATATATTAAGATCCATGCAAGAGCGAGGATTAATAGAAAATTACTCGCCTTTGACTCGTGACAAATACTATAATATTGAGAAGAAACTGCAAGATTATGCTAAAGCATTAGAAGTAGGGATAGACGAACTAGACCAATTGTTTTGGAGTAATGCAACGGGGTATGTCGGAAAATAAACGGGAGCGACAAATGATGGAGAACTTTTTAAGTCGTGTTTTAACTCGGTATCGAAGTGCAGTGCAAGAGCAACAAGCATTCGAGGCAGAGCAAAAAACAAAGGACGAAGCAGAGAAAGAGAAGGAAAAAACAGCCGAGCGAGATAGAATTAATTCCTTAGTAGAAAAATATGGGGATTTAATTTGGGAAGCATCCAACAATGGATATTGTCTAATTCATGTTATAATAAGCAACGACCCTATATATGAAATAGTAAAACAAGAATTCTTAGATATGGGATTCATGGCAAGTATTAACACTTTAGACAGCGGAGATGATTGGGGAGACGTAATATCAACAACATGGCTAAATATTAGATGGGACAACATTGGAACGAAGTAATTGTCACATATGTCCACACAATTGTAGCCTATTACCTGGCGAGACAGGTAAATGTCTTGTTAGACAAAATGTTGGCGGCAGGATAATTCCCATATACGAGGGTGAATGTACCTTGTTGGCAACCGAGCCAATCGAGAAGCGCCCTCTTTTTCATTTTTTGCCAGGTGAAGATTTTCTTGCAGTTGGCCTACTAGGATGTTCGCTGGCCTGCAAATTTTGCCAAACTTTTGAAATTTCACAGTCAGTTCAATCAGAAACAACCCACCGATCTCCAAGGGAATTGATAGATTTGGCTCTATCTAAACAGGTCTCAGGTATTGCATTTACATTCAATGAACCTACCATTCACTATGAATATATCATGGAAGTAGCCAATGGAGTAAAGAATACAGACCTTAAAATTGTGATCAAATCCAATGGTTTCATAAACAAACATATTCTTGATGATTTAGACATGGCGACGGATGCGTGGAATATTGATCTAAAAGGCGATCATATTGCGTATGAGTCGATATGTTCAGGGTCTATTCAGCCTGTTCTTGCGACAGTAGAATCTTTAATTGGTAAAGGTAGTCATCTAGAGATTAGCTATCTAGTGCTTCCAGAACAAATTGATAATATGCAACATCATACATTGATGCGAGATTGGCTATCTAATTTATCTACATCTATCCCAATTCACTTGATTTATTTCTATCCATTTTATCAAAAGCAAGAGGGTAGATATAATCCTGGGCAATTATTGGTTATTCGGGATTTGTTTGCCCAAAAATTGGATTATGTGTATATATCAAATATATTTAATTCTGAGATAAAATATTACAGGGATACTCGGTGCTCAGTGTGTGATAATGTTTTGATTTCTCGGCAATCAGGGGCTAGGATTCAACAATTAGATTGTTGTGGTGTATCTCTTGCAGGTATATTCAGAAAATAATTGTATAATAATACGGTTCAGTAATAAAGGAGATACAGTTATGGCAGAAGCACCTAACACTGCCGCTCAGATTAATGCACAATTTTTAGAGTGGCTACAAAGCATGCCGGAGTTGTTCGGCAAATTCCTTGAGATTGCCAAGGAATGGTATAGGTTACAGAACACTGCTCCAGGGGCAGTGAAACCCGCTGCGGGTCCAGAGCATTTTCAAATTGGTGGCACTGTTACGATTCAAACTGGTGGAGGCATTTCCGATGAGGATATTAATGCCGTCTATCAAGGGTATGCAGAAGCCATCCAAAAAGAAAAGGCGATTGAATACATCAAAGGTTTCATAGCCGGATTCATGATGAGAGGTGCATAATATGAGAAATTATATAATTATTTCAGCTATTTTTAGTATGGTAGTAATGTTAGGATGCACAGCTCCTACTCAGCCCATTGCTGCAGATGCTCTCAGCCGCGGTGTGTCTGGGTTTAATAAGACGTTCGATGATATGGGACGCGTAGCAAAACAAGAAGTTCTTAATTCCACTGCTAACAAAGTCAATTCAGCAGTTGAAAAGCAAGACTCCAAATCGGCGGCAGCTGCATTACAGGAAGGATTTAATAAACGCGATGATATTGAGTGGCTATATATACAAAAAGAGCGATCCATGGCGTTTATTCGCGTGGGACAAGAATTTGTTTGGTCCCAGAAGGGCATATTAAACATAATATGGGATGATTGGCAGAAGGCAAAAGAAAACGTTGAAGAGCCCACCAGTCAGCCATCTACCCAACCATCTAATTAATTTCGGATAGAGGTCACAAAAGAATCTCGCGATTATTGATGTCGCGGGATTCTTTTGTGGTATAATGAATTATGCCGTCTAAATCTTTGATTATTGAAGATGGGTACTTGATTAATACCTGCAAATATAGACAGAGCGAATGCTGTAAGTACATTGTGGCCTTTCCGACGGGAGACGACGGGGCGGTAGAGTTTTTTTGTGTAAAAAATATTCCTGATCTAAGAAAAGTTATTGACAACCAATCCCAAATGAATGCCAAAGGGGACAATTGCGAAGGATTGATTTATGCGCCGCGGCAAAGCCCTGAGGGAACATCGGAGTAAATTATTAGCTCGTCGCAAGGTTTTGTCTATTGCTGAAAGGCGCAGGATCTCGCAAGATAAGGCAGACAAGCGCAAACGATCTCATGTAGTTAATGCACCTTCCTATCATGGTTCGAACGTTCAATCTAATGATTCAATTGGACAATCGGATCGGCGAGTAATAAAAAATCGATCTCGACTAGAACAACAAAAAAGAAGAATAGCAAATAAGACTTCGAAATCTAGAATCTCGCAAGTTGCAATTCTGCCGTCATCATCTCCTTTAAAATTAGAATTCAAGCATTACAATGACTATACTCCCAATAAACACATTAATATATGCCACGTCATAGAAAGTTTTGGCATGGGAGGTGCCCAAACCATGATGATGGAGTTGTTCAACGGACTAAACAAATATTTTGGGGAATTTACAACTAATCATTTGGTAGGTATTACCAGAAATGGGAAAATTGCTCTTGCAAAAACCCTTGTCAATTCATATGGGTGCAAAGCAAACATGGTGGAGTCTCAAAATTTTCATCAATATTTAACCGAAAATTGTGTGGATGTGGTTCTTCATCATAGAATTGCGGTTTCGTCCTGTTTAAAAAAATATATTCCAGAGAAATGTAAATATGTTTTATTGAATCATACATGGAATAGTATGAATAGGGTTAGGGGGTTTACTCAATGTGACGCATATGTTTCTGTATGCAAATTTTTACACGATAGAACGATTTGGTTGGATGCCATCCATCCGACTAGAAGAATAATCATTTTGAATGGAATCGAAAATGATTATATTAGTAGTATAGAACCATTTGGGTTGTCGGGCGAATTTAAAACTGGCAGGTGCCACAGATTAGTTTCTGGGAAATTCAGGATAGATTCTCTTTCATGGATGGACAAAAAAATACACAAAATAGTTCCAGGATTTTCACACCATTTGTTGGGTTCAAACAAAGAAGCCAGACTAATGTCGCCTAAATATAAATCGTGGCTTACTTATCACGGTCCTATAGAAGATCGGAATATGAAAATGTCAATTATTAAAGACCTAGATATTTATTTTTATGAAACCTTTAGTGACGAAGGAGCTAGCGTGGCGATACTTGAGTCCCTTGCTGCTGGTGTCCCTGTTCTTTGTAAGAAGTACGGCGGCTGCTCAGAACTCGTCGTGGAGGGAGAAAATGGATTTTTATGCAGAGATAGGGACATATTTTGTCTTAGAATATCTCAGTTGGCGAAAAATTCAAAATATTTGGAGGAAATACGTGAAAAAACAGCAAAAGATTTTGATGCCCGACTGCATGTTAGGCATACTGCCTGCAAATATGCACAATTATTTGAGTCCGTCGTAGATGCTAAATAAGAATCCTAAATTTTCTATAATAACTGCTTGCTATAATAGTCATAAATATCTTCGAGATTGCGTGCGCAGTGTGATGTCTCAAAAATATTCTAATATAGAATGGATTATTGTGGATGATTGTAGTTCTGATGGTTCGGGTGATATTTTGAGAAAGTTTAACGATGATAGAATAAAGGTTCTTTTCAATAGTAGTCGCATGTTCTGCTCGTCTGCATATGCAAAAGCTCTAGAACATGCATCTGGCGAAATATGCGGTGTTTTGGACGCAGATGATGCGATAGATAATAATGCTGTGGAAATTATTGTTCAGAAGTATATTGAGCATCCAGAGGTAGATTTTATTTATACTCAACATTATTGGTGCGATATTAAACTAAGACCAATACGTGGTGGAATCTCCTCTTTGCCGACTAAGGGACATTCTTTGGTTAGTGCCGCTATAGGGTCTAAAAAACATTGCTTTTCGCATTGGCGAACTTTTAGAAAATCAATTGCAAGTGCATCGGAGATTTTTCCGGAAGGATTAAAATATGCAGTTGATAAGAATATGGGGTTTGTTCTAGAGGAATTGGGACAAGGAGCTTTTTTGAACAAAAAACTATATTTATACAGGTATTATAATGGCAATATGTCCCTGCTAAATGCAAAGGACCAAAAATCAACGTGGTTAAAAATTGCCCACGAAATGAACAATAAAAGGAATAAAAACGGAGTTAGAGTAAGAAATATTCAGAGAATATCATGATAGAATTTCATAAATACAGGACCAGAATTATTGATAAATATAATAACAAAGATAGTAAAGCATTTGTAATTTTGACTGCCTGTCATAACAAATTTAAATATATAAAAGATTGCCTGAACTCTGTTATTTCTCAAGATTATAGGCCCATCTGCCTGACATGGGTGGATGACTCATCGACAGATAATAGCCTTCAATATATTATTAATTGCAGATCATTACTTAGGGACAATGATATTGGATTTACCATTATATCAAATGTGTCTAAATCGGGTTGTTCAACGGCTTACCGTATTGCAGCGTCGCAGTCAATTGGGAGGTATTTCGGGGTTTTAGATGCAGATGATATGCTGATGCAACACTCGTGCTCTTTTGTTTCTAGTATTTATGAAAAAAATAAAGACTTAACGTACTTATGGACTCAATTTCAAATATGTAATAGTGATATGGTATACAAAAAAAGTGGAATATCCCAGCCTCCCGATCCTGGCGAATCTATGTTGAGCATGGGAAAAGTTCATACTTTTTCTCATTGGAGAACATTCTCCAACAAGATAGACAAAGACACAGTATTTTGCTCAGGGCTAAAACGCGCGGTTGACAAGTATATGGGATATAAGCTTGAAGAAATGGGGCCGGGGGCGTTTGTTAATAAGGAATGCTATAAATATAGAGAAGGAGTGCGCAGCAGTGTGACTAATAAAAATTCTAAACCAACATGGGAAATGGTAATCCGCGGGGCTAAGAAGCGAAGAATGATACATCATATAAATCCTTTTCCAATTAGGTCGATTAATGTCTAAGAACAAATATATTAAAACCTTTTCTCTACTGACGTCTTGTCGTAATGGTGAAGAATATTTAGATTGTTGGTTTGATTCCATATTAAATCAGGGGTATAGGCCATTAGAAGTCGTTTTTGTAGATGACAGTTCTAGTGATAAGTCGGTTGATAAATTATGTTCTTTAAATGCAAAATTTCGCGATGCTGGCATCAACCTCCTAATATTGCGTCACAGGAAATTACTCAAATATGGTAGTGGGTTATTGACGGCAGCACAACATGCTACGGGGTATTTTATGGGAGTGCTAGATGTTGACGATGCTCTTACCCCCAAATCAGTGGAGCATGTTATGCGACTTTATCGTAAGTATGCCGACATTGGATACATATATACTCAATTTGAAATATGCGATCAGGATATGAAAACTATTAGAATTGGTTTTAGTAGAGAGCCAAGAAAAAAAGAGACTATTCTATCAGAGGGTATTAAGTTTAATGAACATATTTACTCTCATTTTCGGACTTTTTCGAAGCGAATTCCGAACTATCTGGACATTTTTCCTAGAAAAGCTCGATATGCCATAGACCAATTTATGGGATTGTCATTAGAAGAAAAAGCAAAAGGGATATTTACCGACAGAGTGTGCTATAGATATAGAACGGGTCACTCTAATAGTATATCATCTAAATACGGAGGTCAACGAAGAGAATTTTGGCATAAATTGATGGGGCAATTTGCAGAGAATAGGGAAAGGAATAATATATCTGCATATAAAATTATACGGGTGGCGAATAAGGGAAAATGATGGAAGTTAGTGTTATAACAACTCTATTTAATTATAAAAAATATATTGGAGAGGCAATTATCTCTTTTTTGGGACAAAATTTTTTGGACTCAGAAATGATAATTGTGGATGACGGCTCAAGAGATAACCCGTATTCTGTCATTAAAAAATTCGATAATAAAAGAATTAAATATATAAGACTTAAAAAGAATAGGGGATATTCTCACGCAAAAAATGTTGGAATTATGTCCGCAAAATCTGAAATACTTGTCATGCTAGATGCAGATGATATGTTAACTACTAACAGTATATCTTGTAGATACAATAAAATACAGAAAGGGTACGATTTCGTGCATGGCCCAGCCATAGATTTAATTGATGGCAAAACGTCTAAATCCAGATTGTGGGAGAAATGGCTAAAAAAGCCTACATATAAACATGTTCACGCACAGGGTGTGATGCTTCGTAAAGACATACATAGAAAAATAGGATTATATGATGAGAAGTTACGATGCAAAAGTGACCGAGAAATGTGGGCCCGAATATTTAACTATGGTTTTAATATTGGCACTGTATCGGAATTTGTATCTTATTACAGAATACACAAAAACCAAATGAGCAGGTCGTCTCAGAAGTTATCTGAAAACAAAAAATTACAAAAAACTGTTTTAAGTCTAATTGAAAAGAGAAAAACAGACTTGTCTGGTGTTCGGATGTTGGATTAATGGTACTATATATTAATACAAATGGTTTTTCTGGTGGGCCAAAAGTTTTTAGAAAAAGACTAATTAATGGCTTTAATAAGTATAGTGATGTGCTGCTGGTTTCTGATCCTAAAAAATATTTTGACGCAGAAATTTGTTTTGTAAATATTAAAAACAAGTCTCACAAAAAGCCGTGCATACTTAGATTGGACGGATGTTATTATGATAAAAAAAGAATAAAAATGAATAAATCTTTAAAAAAATCCATCCTTCTAAGCTCTGGAATAATATTTCAATCTAATTTTTCCAAGAAAATGTGTAATAAATTTATTTCAACAAATATCAAAAAATCATGTGTAATTTATAATGGAATAGATTTTGATGAGATAAATGAAATTACTCCTAGCACAAATGTTGTTCCTGGCTCATTTGTGGCATGTGCCGGGTGGAGGAGTAATAAAAGACCCAATTCGATCGTGAGAGGGTTTTTGGCGGCGGGCATTTCAGAGCATTTATATATGATTGGCGATGGCATCAAAAATCCGATTAAACATCCGAATATTCACTATCTCGGTAATTTGTCGTGGCGAAAAATTATTTCAATAATGAAATCTTGCAGCTACCAAATTCATTTATGCCATATTGATTCATGTCCCAATGCAGTCGTAGAAGGACTGGCGTGCGGACTTAATATTTTATGCTCTAATCTTGGGGGTACTCCAGAAATTGTTAGATCAAACGGTGTTATTATGGATATTGATCGTTGGGATTTCCGACCAGTTGATAATATGAAGTTTGATAATTTAAAAGATGATGTAGTCGCCGATGGTATTAGTAGACTCAAAACAATTACCGTAAGAGCAGATAGACCAGATTTACACATCAAAAACATAGTTAAACAATATTTAGATGCAATATTAGAGACTATTAAGTGAAAAAAACCGTACTAATTCAGTGCCCAAGAAAGTTTTGCACAGTAATACCCATATTTTGTAAAGAATGCCTTAAGCATGGCATATTTGATAAAATTTACTGTGTCACCGATGGATCTATTTCGGTGAATGACAAAAGATGCCAAATAATAACACACGCAGATAAACAATTTTCTGCAAATCTGTTATTTGCTTTGGATTATATTGAAGAAGATGTTTTCCTGTTATGCTGCGAAGACCATATTATGATAGAACGACATAATAAAGAAGAGTTTGAACAAACCTGGAAATTTATGATGGACAATCCTAATGTTGGGTCATTAAGACTGACCCATAACAGGAATGTAAAATTTTCTGGTAAATCTGATATCAACGTCAATTTCTCCAGCGTTGACAGTGGGCTTATTAAGGAACTTAGCAACAAATATTCCTATCTCTGGAGTGCGCAGCCGTCGTGGACCCAAAAAAAATATTTGTCAAGAATTCTGAAAGAAGGGGAAAACGCCTGGCAAGCGGAGGTCTATGGGTCAAAAAGAGCAAGAAAAGGACAATTTAAAAAATATTGTGTCACTAGAGATATCTATCACGCAACCAACTTTTATAAGAAGGGCCAATACGTTAGGAGCCATTTTGTGGATTATTCTATAAAAAATAAACTAGGAATCAAGTTTACCCTTCCCGTTTTTGTGAAACAGTTAGTGCCCATCGATGGTGTAGATACTATGATAAAAAGCATTGTTCCAGTGAGTGAGTATATACACGCAAAAAGAAAAGGTACTCTAAATACCATTTTATGGCAATACAGAATTGTTAAAAGATGAGAATTGGATTTAGTGAAAATCTTGATAAACTGGATGGTTCCGGGAAGCATAAGTTTTTATATAGACTCAAAACCGAATTTGAGAGAATGGGCGTTTCGGTTGTAAACAAAAATCCCCACATATATTTACTTTTGCCTGGGCATAGCATAAAAAAGGGGGCCAAAAACATATTAAGATTGAATGGAATTATTATTGATAACAAAGTAGACCGGTCCAAAAATAAATCAATATTAAAATTAGCGCATAAATCAGATGGAGTGGTATACCAGAATAAATTTTGCATGCAGGCATACGAACGATTTTTGGGTTTAAATCATAGAAATTCTGCATGCATATCTAACGGAGCTTCTCCTGAAGAGTTTTTGCCAAGATCCCCTCAAAAAATATTTTTAGCAAGCTGCCGATGGAGGCCACATAAAAGATTGGATGATATCATTTCTGGTTATCTGAAATCAAAGAAATTCGGTCTACAATCGAACTTAATTGTTGCCGGTAAATTAGATGGTATTAAACATAAAATAAATAAAAATCCTGGGATTAAATATGTGGGATGGCAAAATTCAGCACAACTAAATGTTTTGTTGTCACAATCTCTGGCTTCACTACACTTGTCTTGGATTGATTGGTGCCCAAACTCGATGGTAGAATCAATAGTAGCTGGATGTCCGGTTATATATTCTGACAGTGGTGGGCATTCATATATTGCAGATAAATGTGGCATACCGATTCGTGATCAGCAATGGAATTTCAAACCATGTGATTATTACAATCCGCCGAGGCTGGATGTTACAGAGATTGCTAATGCGATGATAGAAATGGAAAATAAACCTATTAGTATTGTTAATGGCAATCTATATATAAGCTTTGTAGCAAAAGAATATTTATCATTTTTTCTCAAGGTGCTCGATGAAAGTTAGTTCAAAACAATACCTACCCCTCATTGCCTTAAATGGCGACAATAAGATTGTTAAAATAAATAATCACATTCTTCGTAAACCGATGGATGTCAATAGCCAACGGAATGCTCTCAATGAGAACTCTGCGCTGATTACATGCAATTATATATTCAATGAGAAAGTTTTTGAATGGTCATCTCATATTAAGGCAATTTGTCACCCGTATAAGAAACCAGACAAGTTTCCGGACCATATTCCTAAATATCTTCTGTCAGAATCTGACTTCTGTGATAAATATACCACTCCGACAAATTGCGGTTCAGCCAAAAAAAGATGGGATTTTGCTTATTTTACGATTAATTCTATGCAAGGGATAAATTGTAAGGGATTATATATGCTGCCCAGTATAGAAAAATCAGCCACAATGGCTGGTTTAAAAGGAGTAGTCATTAATTATGGCCCGGAAATTAAACAAGGAGATATCGAAGAAGAATATTTGCGTAGAACAAGAAAGTATATAAGAGACAGCAAATTGCATATCAAAAATAAAATTTTGAATCAGAAGCAAATATGTCAATTGGTATCGTCGGTTAAATTTGTAATAGTTCCTAGCACCAGAGATTCTAGTCCAAGAATAATTCCAGAAATGTTGGTGCGCAATGTTCCCATTCTGTTAAATAAGCACATTTACGGTGGGTGGAAATATTTAAATGCTGATACTGGATTATTTTTTTCTGGAATTAGTGTAGAGGATTATTATAAAAATAGCAATAGGGATGATATAGAGCTATTTGAATTTGATTTGTCGGAGAAAATGAAAATAATGATGAATTCCGAATTCAGAAATGTGAGTGCATCATATTATACACAGTTTGGTTTTTCAAAAACCGCACAAAGATTAGCAGATATTTTTAACAAAATGCAAACAAGTGATTATAAGATGGTTTGTTACGCTGAATGGAGAAACATCCTAGAAAGGTTCAAAAATGCGTAAGTGGCTACCACATTTTGCGGAGTTGGTGGATAGGCTGTCTATACATCAGCTGAAAGAAATTTTTATATCAGAACATAAAGAAAAATATCGTTCAGAGATGGATGATATTCTTCACGACATGGGAAAAATAATTGAGGAAAAAGACATTAAAATTACTCCTCGCCTTATACATTGTATTGTTGCGCTATCTCAAATGAATGCTCACATTTGGTATAACGAATCAGCTGCCAGAAAAGGGGAAGACCAATCTCTTGAGAAATTGCGGTTATCGCATAGCTTAAACGGAGTTCGAAACAATTTGATGAATATCATATTGAATTTGATTAATGATAAAAATAGGTCGGATTATAAAATAGACTGTCTGGCATCCGAGTTTAAAGATCAGTGGCAGATAGGGATAATTGAGGACGCCAATAAATGATAGATTTTAATAACATACCAAATGCTAAGATATTAGTAATTGGGGATATTATACTAGATCATTATAAAGTTGGGAAAGTGGAAAGATTATCGCCGGAAGCTCCCGTGCCATTGGTGAACATTGACAATGAATTGTGGAGAACGGGTGGTGCGGCAAATGTTGCCTGTAATATTAAATCGATTGGTTGTAATGTAGATTTGGCTGGTATTATTGGCAATGATTCTAATGGTAAAATAGTTAAAAAATTACTTTCAGACTGCCAAATCAAAACGAGTGAAATAGTAGAATCAAGTAACATAAAGACCACTGTTAAAACCAGAGTTATAGGCAGCGACCAACACATAGTCCGTTATGATAAAGAAGATGTGTTAAGTGATATTCACCCAGATAAACATCTAATGTTTGGCCTGATTCGTGATATTATTAATAAGCACGAGTATGATATGGTTGTTATATCTGATTATGGGAAGGGAATTATTTCTAATAGTACTATGGAATTTTTGAGAACTGTGCTGGATGCAAGAAAGATTATTGCCGATGTGAAGCCTAAAAATAAGGATTTATACAAGGGAATATTTTGTATAACACCTAATCGTATAGAATCTTATCAAATGGTCCATGTAGATGATTCGGTAGATATGATTGCGAAGCGACTTAAAGAATATCTAGATTTAAAATGTATAATTATCACGCTATCTACCGAGGGAGCCTTGTTGGTTGATGAGGATGACAATGTTCATTTTATTAGTCCACATTTTTATCAGCCATCGGTTGAAAGACATTACAGAATCGATGTAACTGGAGCAGGTGACACATTGTTAAGTGTCTTTTCGGCAGGAGTAGCTGCTGGCAACTCCTTAATAGACTCACTTAGATTGGCAAATATTGCTGCAAGCATAATTGTGACGAAACTTGGACCTGCCTCTTGCACGCTAGAAGAGCTTAAAATTGAAAGTGGGAAAACCCAGTGATTTTTACTCAGAAATGCAAAGAATTTATACCCGATTTCATAAAATGTTGCTGTGAAGGATCGAATAGAATTCCGTATGTTGAAAAAGGAATACTCAATATTGAAGCATTTTATTGGTGGTCTTTAATTGCTTTTTTTGAGCCAGATATTATTTTGGAATCCGGAGTGTCCAAAGGACGTAGCACAGAAATTATTGCTAGGGCTCAGAAATACTATAATATTCCTAAACATTATGCTTTTGATATAGACAATAGACATGAAAGGTTTGTTCGACAAAAATTACGTCCATATCAGACAGTTTACTCCATTATGGACAGCACTGAGGGATTTAATGGAGTATTAAGCAAAGACTCCGGGACTACTGTGATTATTATGGATGGCCCCAAGTCATCGTTGGGTATTAAATCTGTTTTTAGAATGCTGCATAAATTTAGCGATAGAATTTTGGCGGTAGGTTGTCACGATTGCGAACCGAATTCTAAAGTGCGAAATGCATTTGCTATTAATGCAAAAAAATTTATAATAAATAATGAATTGATATTTACAGAAATAGATCACAACTTTGATTTTTTAAACAATTATATTAAGGAAGATATTGCAAAATCCAAAAAATTATGTGAATTATTTGAAAAATCATATTTTGTAGGAATATCTTACCAAAAGGTACCAAAAGGTATAAAATGAGAGATAATAAATTAACAGTTATAGAAATGAATGATAGTAAAAAAAACTCTATCCCTATTTCTTGGATAACAGCCTATGATCTTCCGTTCGCTTTTGCTGCTCAGCGAGCCGGAATTGATATGATTTTAGTCGGGGATTCTGGCGGGATGGTACAATTAGGATATGAAACCACAAACCCAGTAACGATGGACGAGATGATATTGTTGGCGTCAGCTGCTCGTCGAGGCGCTACAAATACGTTTATAGTCGGAGATATGCCGCAAGGATCATATGAAATTTCCACAGAGGATGCCGTAAGAAATGCTATTCGTTTTATTAAAGAATCTAGGTCTGATTCTATCAAACTTGAAGGCGGCGAGCGAGTTGCCGATAAAGTTCAAAGTATTGTTAATGCTGGGATATTGGTTTTCGGGCATTTGGGGCTTACTCCTCAGAGCACATCGTCTTTTGGGGGATATAGAGTTCAAGGTAAAACTAAGGAGAGTTTCGAATCGATACTAAGTGATGCCATTTGTTTACAGCAAGCCGGTGCATGTGCTATCTTGCTGGAGGCGATGCCGTCAGAAGTTGCTGGGCAAATAGCTAGACGACTAACTGTGCCGATATATGGCATTGGCGCAGGAAACGAAGTAGATGGGCAATTGGTTATCATGCATGATATAATGGGATTCTATCAATCATTCCGCCCTTGGTTTGCAAAGTGCTATGTTCCACAAGTTCTTCCCGATTTCCAGAAATACTTATTATCAATCGAAAATATTAGGGAGGAAGGCAGAAAAAATAGATCCGATGGTTTGCTCAGACTGGCTGAAATGTGTATATCTAAATATATCGAAGAAATAAAAAACGGAATATTTCCCGGAAAAGAATATTCATATCCAATTAAACATGATGATTTAATTAAGATTAAATTATCCAACAAGTGGATGGATGTATAATTTCATAAGATTGGAGAATTGCATGGATCTAGTTAGTGAAAAAGGCTATTGTTCTGACACTGAAAAAAGTGCACTCAGTGTTTTAACGGGAATGTTATTAAAATCTCCCATACCAGAGGATCAAATTTTATCTAATTTAGGACTTTTCCTTACATCGAAAAATCTCGCTCGATTGCTATTTTTTAATTATATTTATCAACATATTGTTAATATTCAAGGACAAATATTTGACTTAGGAACTCGATGGGGAAATAATATGGCTATTTTAAATTCTTTGCGGAGTATTTATGAGCCGTTTAACCGTCATCGAAAAATTGTTGGGTTTGATACTTTTTGTGGGTTTCCCGGTGTCTCTCCTGAAGACGGAAACTCCGATTTGATGGTGAAAGGAAATCTATATACAGCCGATGGGTATGTGGATTATTTACGATCAATTATGCAACATCACGAACAGCTAAACCCAATGAGCCATGTATGTAAATTTGAAGTCATTAAAGGCGATGCCTGTAACACAGTCAAACAATACCTAGATAACAACAAACATTGTATCATATCATTTGCTTATTTTGATTTTGATATATATAAGCCAACAAAAGAATGTTTGACCATTATTAGGGATAAGCTGGTTAAAGGTAGCGTTGTAGCTTTTGATGAGCTAAATGACCAGGATTCTCCTGGCGAAACAATTGCCCTAGATGAGGTGTTTGGGTTAAATAGCATAACTTTATGTAGGGTTCCATTTGTTTCTAGAATATCTTATTTTATATTGGAGTAGACTTTGAACGCACTGATTACTGGAATTACTGGATTTGTAGGCAGCCATTTGTCTGAATATTTATTGTCTTTGGGTGATATGCAAATTCATGGCTTAGCTCGATGGCGGTCTCCAAAAGACAACATAAAACATATTGAGAATGAAATTCATTTACACTATGGCGATCTGACAGATTATCCGTCAATATTTGGTATTATAAATGATGTCAAACCAGATTTCGTTTTTCATCTGGCTGCGCAGTCGGTGGCAGAAGATGAATTTATTCCAATTTTAAAATCAAAAAGCATGGAATTAATCACCTTTGGCGAACTTTGGAAAACGTGCTCAAAAAGAAATAATATTAAATCTACTGTTCATAATGGAATCGAAACAGAAATAATAAATATAAAAAACTCACAGATACGGGCTATAAGCTTTTTTTCTGGGATGGGAAATTGGTTACCAATCCAACAGATTACACGACATAAATATAATGGTGACATTGTTGAATTAAAGCAAAAATTTGGATCAATAAAAGTTACCCCCAATCATTGTGTAATAGATAAATATGGGCAATTGGCGTCTCCGATGGATAATCCAGAACTCCTGCCTATGAGAAAGATTAATTATTATAATAAAAATGAGATAACGGAAGTACGGATCAAAACTACACGAAAGTATAAAAAATACAAAGATTGCTTTTTTATTCCAAATATTCCCAACAAAAGAATTCCAGTTGTCTTGTCGGGAGAAAAACTTGATAGTTTTACAAGATTTTGTGCCGCTTACATATCGGAGGGATGTGCGCACTCAAGGGTAAAAAGAAAAAATTTTACAGTTACAATTAGTAATCAAAATAAGGAATGGCTAGCAGAAAGAAACAAAGAATTGCAGCATTTCAGCGAAGGCATAACTGGTAGATATAGTACTGGTAAAAAGTCTGGTTATAAAGATGTTTTTAGTTTAACAATTACATCGGAATTACTTTATGATATAATAACAAAATATTGTGGAAGACTAAGCGAATTCAAACAAATTCCGAATTTTATTTTCCGTCTGCCGAAAGAGAAACAGCTTGATTTTCTAAGAGTTTTGGCTGAAGGTGACGGTTGCTACGAGGAAAGACAACGTTATGATATTTTAAGATATACTACGTCATCTAGAAAACTTGCTGCGCAATTGTGTTTACTATTAACCCTTATTGGAAAAGATTATACAATATATGAGAATGGAGCGTTTTTTATTCGTGAGTGTGGTTTTTATCAGCCACGGCAAGGAGTAACCAAAAGAACAATTACCACTATGCCATACGAAGGTTATGTATATGATATTTCAATCGGAGGCCCAGAGATTTTCGCAGCAGGTGTAGGAAATCTTATAATTCATAACTCTTATGTTCCATACAGTTTCCAGGCTCCTGTTACAACTTTAGATGTTAACTGTCAGGGCACATGCAACTTATTAGAAGCTATTAAATTATCCAGAGTAAACGGAATAGATCCAATCATACTTGTATGCTCATCCTCAGAGGTGTATGGTCAGGTTCTTCCCGATGAAGTGCCTATCAATGAAAGCTGTCAGCTCAGGCCGGCCTCTCCGTATGCTGTTTCAAAAGTATGTGAGGATATGTTAGGATTTCAATATTATTTATCATGGGGATTGAAAGTTATACGAAGCCGTATGTTTACTCATTGTGGCCCAAGAAGAGGTGATGTTTTTGTCGGATCTAATTTTGCCAAACAAATTGCCCAAATAGAGAAAGGCAAGCAAGAACCAGTAATTAAAGTTGGTAACCTTGACAGCATCAGGACCTTTGCTGATGTTCGAGATGTTGTAAAAGCATATTGGTTAATGGTAAATAAATGTTCAATAGGCGAAGTGTATAATATCGGCGGGAATGAAACAATGTCTATAAAAGAAATGCTCAATCGGTTAATGAGCTTTTCTACACGAGGTGATATTAAGATAGAAGTAGACGCATCTAGATTGAGACCTTCAGATGTAACTCTTCAGATACCAGATTGTTCCAAATTTAAAAAGGAAACTGGATGGCAACCAGAAATTAGTATTGACCAGATGTTAAACGACATGTTAAATTATTGGAGATTACGAGTATGATATTAGTTACGGGCGGAAAAGGTATGGCAGGAAAGTCTTTGCAAAAGTTCCTGCCTGATGCAATTGATGCAATATACACCAGCAGAGAAGATTATGATTTAATGGATTATGATCAAGTTGAAAATATGTTTAAAAAATTTAATCCTAAAACAGTTATTCATCTTGCGGGAAAGGTTGGGGGAATTCCAGACCAATTACAGCATCCCTATGACTTTTTCTATCAGAACATTATAATTAATAGTAATATCATTAATGCCTGTTTTAAATTTAAAATTGAATATCTAGTTGCAATGTCAAGTGTTTGTGTGTATTCTCCTGAGATAAATAACTTTCCGATATCTGAGGAATTATCCCAATATGGAGAACCAGATAAGAGTATCTATGGATATGCATATGCAAAGCGAATGATGCCAATTCAGCTTAAATGCTTAGATAAGCAATTCAACAGTCCGATGAAATACACTGTGATTCATTCCAGTAATTTGTATGGTCCATACGATTGTTTTGAGACAAACAAATCACATGTTGTAGCTGCACTAATGCGAAGATTCCACGAGAATATTAATTCTCCGGCTGTGGAATTGCTGGGCACGGGTAAAGCATTGCGACAAATGACTTTTGTTGACGATTTATCAAAATTTATAATGTTCTGCCTGAAGAATAAACCAACCGGGGAAATAAATTTTGCACCGCCTGAGAATCTTTCTATTAAGCAAATTGCTGCTGTAATTTCTTCAAAAATTGGATTTTCTGGAAAGATTTTATTTAAAGGCGGTTCAGATGGAGTGCTGCGAAGGGACGTATCTATTGAAAAAGTAGAAAAATTAGGTTTCCATGATTTTACTTCCTTTGAATATGGCATCCAAAAAACCTATGAATGGTTCAAGGATAATCAATGTTGATAGAAAAATTATATCATGATATTTATCTGATTAGGGCCTGCGAAAAGGCCATAAAGACTTATTACAAAGAAAATGAAATGAAAACCCCCATGCACATGTCAGAGGGAGAAGAGGCAATTGTGGTTGGAATTTGTTCAGCTTTATTTCCATCGGATCAAGTATTTGGTACTTACAGAAGTCATGCTTTGTATCTATCTAAGACAGGAGATGTTCACTCATTTTTTGGAGAACTATATGGAAAATCGACCGGGCTAGCAAGGGGCAAAGCGGGGTCGATGCATTTATCTGATCCTGATCATGGATATATGATTTCCTCCGCTATCGTAGCAAGCACTATTCCGGTGGCAGTAGGAAGCGCTTTTTCGAATAAAATTCTAAAAAATAATAAAACAACAGTTGTCTTTTTCGGAGATGGAGCAACAAATGAAGGTGATTTTTGGGAAAGTTTGAACATGGCTTGTCTCTGGAAAATTCCAATCATTTTTGTATGTGAAGATAATGGTTTTGCGGTTCATACTCCTCAGTCTCATAGAAATGGATATGATAACTTAGATAAAATAGTAGAAAAATTTAATTGTAAGGTTTTTAGCACAAATTCAACAGATGCTTTGGAGATATATGAAATAGCTCAAAAATGCATTAATATATCTAAAAATCAGCCAGTTTTTCTAAGAGCGAAATATTACCGATACCTAGAACATGTCGGTGTTAATTATGATTACAATGATGGGTATCGCGATAGATCAGAACTTGATAACTGGCTAGCAAGAGACCCGGCGCTTATTTTGCGGTCTAGGTTATCCGAAGAAAGAGCTAATGAAATCGAAAGTGAAATAGATGATATAGTGGAGAAAAGTATTCAGTTGGCCAAAGGGGCAGATTTTGCTACGTTTGATGAGTTAAAAAATAATGTTTTGCGAGAGATGTAGATGGACAGAAGAATAACCTATCGAGAAGCCATAAATGAAGCTATTTTCTCTGAAATGGAAATAGATCCTACAGTTTTTGTGTATGGCATAGGGGTGCCAGATCATAAAAAAATATTCGGTAGTGTAAAAGGGATAGACTCATTTGGATCTGATAGATTCTTTGACGTTCCTCTGTCAGAAAGCGCCCTAATGGGGTTCGGAACAGGCTCCGCTATTAACGGACTCAAGCCTATATATATTCATATGCGAGTAGACTTTTTGCTTTTGGCAATGAATCAACTTGTGAATATGTCATCAATAGCACATTATTGCTCCGGCGGAAAACTAAATGTTCCTATGGTTATAAGAGCTATTATTGGGAGAGGGTGGGGGCAAGGCTGTCAGCATAGTAAGACATTGCAATCCATGTTTTCCCACATTCCCGGAATAAAAGTTGTTTTGCCTGTTACCCCGTATGAATCGAAGGGCATGTTAATTTCTGCTATTCGGGACCCAAATCCTGTAATAGTATTAGAGCATAGATGGCTATATGATACAAATGGAGAAGTTCCAGAGGAAAGCTACACGGTATCGCTAGAAAAACCCAGATTGATGAGAAACGGTAATGATATAACAATTGTAGCAACTTCATGGATGAATGTAGAAGCTATTCATGCGGCTTCTATATTAGAAAAATACAATATTAGTGTAGAAATAATCAACGCATGTGTTGCGTCCGAGTTTGACGACAGTTTGATTATTGATTCTATTAAAAAAACCGGTAGATGCATTGTTATTGATGACGATTGGGTCCATTGTGGATTTAGTGCAGAACTATCTAGCAGAATAAATGAAAAGGCATTCTATTATTTAAAATCTCCGGTATATCGCATTGGTTTTACTCACACGCCATGCCCGTGTGCTAGGAATTTGGAAAATAAATTTTATCCTAATGCTGCTTCAATTATTGGAGCATTTGAAAAAATCTTTAATCTTAATCCGATAGACTTGTCCGGCGAGGTATTCTCATCCTATGAAAACAAATTTTTAGGGCCATTCTAATGCAAAGAGTATCTGATTATATTGCTCAATTTTTAGTTAAAAATGGAATTAGTGATGTTTTTATGCTCACAGGATATGGGGCAATGTATATGAATGATGCTATTGAGATTGCTGGTATTAAACACTTTGCATGTAGAAATGAGGCTGCGGCTCCAATGATGGCAGAATCATATGCTCGCGTTAAGCAGTCTCTTGGGGTTGTTTGTGTTACCGCTGGGCCGGGATCGACGAACGCAATCCCTGGGCTAGCCGAGGCGTGGGTAGACTCTGCCCCTATACTGGTGTTGTCCGGGCAAGTGGAAAGGCAACATACAACGCGCGCAGCCCATCTTCCTAAGTTCAGAACATTTGGAACCGCAGAGATAGACATAGTTCCCGTCGTCGAATCTTTAACTAAATTTTCTATAGAGGTAGATGATCCTTCAAAAATCCGATATTACCTTGAAAAATCTCTTTATTATGCTATCTCTGGTCGCCCTGGGCCCGTCTGGATGAGTATACCAATTGATGTTCAGAGCGCTATGATTGATGAGAATTTATTGGAGGGATTCATTCCCAGTGTCGAAGAAACACCCATTCCCAATGACATTTATTCTGTAATTCAAATGTTATTGAACGCAAAAAGGCCCGTTATTATTTGCGGGAATGGAGTGAGACAGTCTTCTACTATACTTCAAGTTAAAGAATTGATAAATACATTGAAACTCCCCGTAGTCTTGTCAAGACTTGGTCAGGATATTTTCCCCCATTCTTCTCAGTATATAATGGGGCATGGTGGTGTTAAGGGGTCCACATCCTGCAAAAAAATAATGCAAGAAGCCGATTTTGTATTGTCTCTTGGATGTAGGTTGGCAATCCAGTTTGTCGGCATGAAGCTTCAGCACTTCTCTCCAGATTGTAAGATTGTAATGGTTGATATTGATGAGAATGAAACGAAGAAGCCTGGAGTGAAACTATCTGCTGCTATAAATTTAGATTTAAAGGAGTTTGTTCCGGAAATTATATCTCGTTTAAATGTTGGCTTACCAGATTGGTCTCATTGGGTGGAGCATTGCCAACATCTGAAGGAGCAATTTTTCTTTCCTACACGAGAAGGCAATCCCATTGATTTATACTATTTTATGTCAAGATTAAATTTTCTTTCTGGCAAGAGACATATATTCACGACTGACGCTGGGTCAAATTATTACGTAGGTGGTCAAGTATTTACTTTTGATAAAGAACAAAGGGAGATAACGTCGGGGGCATTTGCTGCAATGGGAACTAGCATTCCTTTGGCGATTGGTGCTGCTGTGGCAGACCCATCAAAGCAAATACTCGCGATAACCGGAGATGGGTCCCTTGAGTTAAACATACAAGAGTTAAAAACTATTTCACATTATGGGTTTAACATTAAATTGTTTGTAATTAATAATGGTGGATATGTTTCAATGAAAAAGTGGCAAGATACATATTTTGATGGTCGCAGGATAGACGACGCTGAGAAAACCGGTGTTGGAACTTTGAATCTAAAGAAAGTTGCAGAAGCCTTTGATATGGATTATGCCTTGATTAACGATTTCTCTATGGTGGATGATAGTATAATATCTTTGTTGTCTAATGATAAGCCCGTTTTTGTGGAAGTAATTACTGACAATCATCAAAAAATAATTGATGCATGAATGGTGAAAAAGTGTTTGATCTGATAGAAAAAGCTAAAAATATAAGGTTGTGGGCAATCGAGGAAACTGCCTCAAAGGGAAAGGGTCATATTGGAGGGACTTTCTCGTGTGTTGATATTCTGGTATCTTTATACTACAGTGTTTTAAACATTAAACCGAAACACCCTGAATGGGATGGACGGGATCGCTTTATTCTCAGCAAAGGGCATGCGTGTCTTGCGCTTTATCCAATTTTAATGGATTTGGGATTTATTAATAATGAAACATTTCGATCTTATGGAGAGAATGGTGGACTTGGTGGTCAGTTGGACATAAGTATTCCTGGGGTCGATTGGAATACTGGTTCACTGGGCCACTCATTGGGCATTGCGTCAGGGATGGCCATGGCCTCCAAATTGGATAATAAAAATTACCATGTTTTTTCGGTTGTTGGAGATGGGGAATGTGCAGAGGGGTCTATATGGGAATCAATAATGTTTATTGGACAGCGAAATATTTCTAATATCACATGTATTGTAGATCGTAATAGACTTTCGGTGACAGAAACATTAGACGATGATTCCTTTTTCAAAAATCTTTCTATAGTCCTTCCGTCCTTTGGTTGGGGGTTTGTTGAAATCAATGGGCATAATATAGAAGAGATAACAATCGCCTTAAATAGTTCCAAGTGGTCTAAAACACCAACATTTATTGTTGCTAACACAATCAAAGGCAAGGGAATATCATTTATGGAAAATGTTGCCAAATGGCATAATTCCGTCCCCAACAAAGATGAGCTAGAAGCAGCAAAGGCGGAAATAAATGCCAACTGATATTAGAGACGCATTTTTTGATAAAATATGTGAATATGCCATTGCAGATGAACGTGTTATTATTATCACCGATGATATGGATATATTTAGCCTGAGGAATTTTAAGAAAACATGTCCCCATCGGTTTATAAATCCCGGAGTTGCAGAACAACAAATTGTAAATTTTGCTGCTGGATTGGCATCAACAGGGAAGAAAGTAATTATTTGTGGAATTGCGTCTTTTGTGACATTTAGATGTTATGAGCAAATAAAAGTCAATATCTGTAGCATGAATCTTCCGATTGTTATTGTAGGCATGGGTGCGGGATTGTCGTTTTCTGCCGATGGGCCAACACACCATAGTATACAAGATGTGTCTGTTATGCGGTCATTGCCAGAAATCGAAATTTATAATCCCTGCGACTCATTATCCGCACAAAAATGTGCAGAAATATCATACTTCTCAAAATCACCTGTTTATGTTAGAATGGATAAAGGGGCTTTTCCTGATATTTATGAAAATCTAGCATTAGAGCATGGATATTGTAATATAATTACACCAGATAAGACCAATGTTATTTCAACTGGATGTATTACACATGTTGTTCATGATGTGATAAGGGAATTAAATATTAACGTAGGTTTAATAGATGTTTTTAAACTAAAACCTTTTGATGATAGGATCATTAATGAAATATCTCATTCTAATAGCATCATCACAATAGAGGAACATACAATAACAGGTGGCTTACATTCTATTGTTCTGGAATCTTCTAGCCGTCTTGATTGTAACATTCAGGTTAAACCTATTGCTCTCGAAGATGGACAATATATTCAATACGGAACCAGGGAGTTTCTACAAGATCAACACGGTCTTTCTAGAAAAACAATAACAAAAGCTTTACTCAAAGAGGAACAATGTCAAAGAAAATTGCCATAGGAACATCGTTGTTTCAAAACAATTCAGATTGTGATATAATTCGATATGCCATAGATCTCGGGGTATCCGTGGTTGATACTGCGGAAAATTATGGGATGTCAGAAAAAATTGTTGCCAACGCGATTAGGGACATACGAGATCGGATAGCTATATCTACGAAATTTTCTCCAGAAAACAGTAAGTACAATGATGTTATCAAAGCGGCTCACCGTAGTTTAAAAAATTTACAAACAGATAGTATCGATATTTATTATGTACATTGGCCTCGATACGATATAGATTTTTCTGAAACATACAAGGCTCTGTCTGATTTAAAAGAGAGTGGAAAGATAAAACAAATAGGGCTGTGCAACGTAAACCGCTACGACTTGTCCTTGTTTTTGGATATTGGCCCAATTGACTGTATACAAATGGAATATAATCTGTTCGACAGGTGGGCTTCGCCGGTTTTATTTCACGGATCCATTGCAAATAAATTTTGCTATAGTTCTTTAGACCAGGGGATTATATGCGATTCTAAAAACAAGGAGCTAAATTGTCTGGCAGAAAAATACAACGTTAGTGTTCCGGCTGTCGTATTGTCATGGGAAATGTCTAAGAACCTGATTCCAATATTTGCATCAAAGAATTCCGAACATATAAAAGACAACATTTCTTCTCTTAGCGTTACCTTATCTGATACTGATGTGGAATTTCTTGATAGAATTGGAAGTGCTGAGGTAATGGTTAATATCCGAGATATCATTCCGGCTGATGGTGGTCATCGTAACAGGAAAACCTATAAAACGGTAGATGAGGCAATTAAAAATCACCTAAATTACTATCCAAGCCCAATGGAAATGTCAAAGAGATTGCAAAAATGTAGAGATATTAAACCCATCAAATTATCTAGAAACAACGACGGGTCTTATACACTTATTGAGGGAAGAGTTAGGTATTGGGCATGGAGATTGGCATTTGGGGATGACTGCACAATTCCATCTTTGATTAGACAAGGAACAATTAGTTGATATTGGAATTAGAAGATATAGCAGATTCATTTGGCACTAGCATATATGATTTTGATGACGAATTTATATCCCTATACAATTCGCACAATTGGTCATACAATGTTGCCACTGGTGCCGACAGAGATAAACTAATTATCGAAGTTTTAGAATTTTTAAAACAAGATGTTCAAAAAACTGGAGATAATAATAGAATCACTAGATGGGAAAATGGGTGGAGAGAAAATTTAGAAGCGTATAAGAGAACTAGAGATGTGAAGAATATTATTCCAAAGTTTATCAGACCCAAACAGCCAATAAGGTTAAAAGGGGAATTTGTATTTACTGAGGATCCTAATTTTGAATTGAATTATGTAAGATTAATACAGAAGTGGATTTTCCATAAGTATATGGGCGATTGCACATCTATTCATGAATTTGGTTGTGGAAGTGGTATTAACATATCTTTTCTTTCTGAAATATTTCCCCAAAAAAAATTATTTGGGTATGATTTTGTGCAATCATCTATTGACATAATCAATATGCTGTCAGATACGAATCCAAATATTAAAGGATTCATATTTGATATGACACGTCCATCTTCTATTTCTGTGGATGACAATTCCTGTGTTTTTACATTTTGTTCTATAGAACAATTATCAAACAGTTTTCGAAATTTTATTAATTTTGTATTGGAGAGCAATCCAAAATTATGTGTGCATATCGAGCCAATTGTCGAACTATATAATCCAACTAGCATAATAGATTACACTGCAATATGTTTTCATAAACAAAGAGACTATGTGTCTGGATTATTGCCATATCTACAAGATTTATGTCGGAATAATAAAATTGAATTGACAAAAGTTCATAGAATGCAATTTGGGAGTCTGAGGTCGGAAGGATATATGCAACTAATTTGGAGACCAAAATGATAAATATCGATGTTTTGGATAGTTTTGCAGGGAAAACAGCACTGATTACTGGGGGAACGGGACTGATCGGAAGACAGATCACTCGCATACTTATTAATGCCGGTGCTATTGTCAGAATAGTGTCTCTTGACAAAAATAAAGTTCACGATAAGGCCGAACACATCGTCGGTGATTTATCGGATTTTAATTTTTGTAAATTGATTACTCGGGATATTGATTTTGTATTTCATATTGCTGGTGTAAAAGGCTCAGTCAAAGTCACAAAAGAAAAACCAGCAAGTTTTTTTGTTCCTCTTCTTATGATGAACACAAACATGCTTGAGTCGGCAAGAATTAATAATGTTAAGAAATTGGTGTATACTAGCTCGGTGGGGGCATATAGTAGCGCAGAAATTTTTGTGGAAGGCGAAAACGAAGATGGGCCACCGATGGATGAATTTCCTGGTTTGGCCAAACGAGTAGCAGAACAACAAATTCTTGCGTATAAAATTCAATATGGATTAGATAATTACGCCATTGTAAGACCGGCCAATATTTATGGCCCTGGAGATAATTTTGATCCTGAAAATGCAATGGTAATTCCAACATTAATGCATCGCATTCTAAATAAGGAAGACCCCGTAATTATATGGGGAGATGGAAGTGCTATCAGAGATTTCGCATACAGTAAAGATGTAGCAGAGGGGATAGTGCTTGCTCTTTATTACGGAACTCGCTCTAAATATGTTAATCTGGGAAGTGGTATTGGATACTCAATCAAAGAGCTAGTGGAGACTTTAAGAAGTTTTATTGATTTCAATTATGTATTTGATTCCACAAAACCATCAGGTTTTCCGAAACGCATAATGAATATTAATTTAGCAAGAGCTACGCTGGGGTATAATCCCACAACTACTCTTAAAGAAGGACTGATGGAAACCTGGGATTGGTTTACCAATAATCCTACTGATTATTGTGATAAGAAGAATTATTTCAATTGACACTCCGCAGGGACTAAAGTCCCACAGATTCTCTAATCACTGAACATTCTTGCCCCGCCATTTCTAGCAAAGTAGAGGATTGTTCTCCTAGAGCGTTTATTCCCGCAAGCCCTACGGTATATCTATTTAAAATATTTTTGCTAGCATTTAAGTCTCTGTCTTCTACGTCCCCACAACAAGGGCATTTATGTATTCTAACACTTAAATCTTTCCTAACCATCGAACCACAAGAGCTACATAATTGGCTGGTATTCTTGGGATTAACTAGCTCCACTTTCCCACCGGCACTCTCAGCCTTGTAGGTAGTGTATTGAACTAATTTATTCCAAGAACAGTCACTTATGCTTTTAGCTAACTTATGGTTTTTAACCATATTAGAAACTGTTAAATCTTCAAAAACTATGGTTTCAAAGCTCTTTGCTAGACAAGAAGACGCTTTGTGTAAATAATCATCTCTTTGAAATCGTATTTTTCTGTGTAGACGTGCTACTTTGATTCGTTGCTTGTTCCTTCTGTTGCTAGTCTTTGTGGGTTTTCTTGAAAAAGTTCTCTGTGTTCTTGCGAGTGAATGTTCTGTTTTCTTTAAGAACTTAGGATTCTCTATAGTTTCTCCAGTAGATAAAGCACATAAAGTTTTAATCCCTACATCTATTCCTACAACAGAACCAGGATTAGAATGTATGATAAATTCTTGCTCTATATCACAAGCAAAGATAACGTACCAATGATCTACATCTCGTACCACTTGGCACGTTTTTATATCTCCTAAAATTGGCCTACTATAAACCATCTTAACACAACCAATTTTAGAAAGTTCTACTCTTTTATTATTTGATGTAATTCTAAAGCCCAACTGAGGATAAGTAAAAGAACGATATCTATTAAAACTCTTAAAGCGTGGAAATCCTGCTTTTTTTGTTCCCTGTTTGCATCGATCGAAAAATCTTTTATAAGATTTATCGAGCCTTTTAAGAACGTTTTGTAGCACCTGAGAATAAACTTGAGACTGGTAATGATTCTTATTTTTAGCTAAGTTGTTCGCCTGCTGGTTATAAGTTAAAGTTTTTTGAGTGTTTTGATAAGCCTCTTTTCTTTGTTCAAGTGCATCGTTATATGTGTGCCTACAAGTATTTAGAGTGTTTATAAGTAGTTGCTCTTGTTTTCGAGTGGGATAAAGCCTGTATTTAAAAGATTTCATTGGCATTTCTATTGAATTATACAAGGAAATTGAGTATAATTCCTCGTAAGAAATTTAAAAGTTCGCTTATATCTACAGGGGTTAAAACCCCGTAGTTTTACGCTCAGGAGTATAAGGCATTATTCTGTCTGTTCTTCCGTTTTTTACTTCATTTAGATCACAATACTCTTTTACTATGCATTTAGGCCACAATGTCTGACACAAATCAAAGTCTTTTGAACTTTTTTGTGATAATCTATTACGCTTATTGTCGAGATGTTCATATAGCCAGGCAGAACTTCTTATAACCGTTCCATTTTTATAAAATAGTCTGAGAGCAATATCGGCTTCCCATCCGGTATTAATGAATCTGCGGTCAAATCCTCCCAGATTTATAAATAAAGTTTTAGTAATCATCATTGTGATGGGCATTATCCCAAAACCCGGAGGTGTTATGGGCATGAGGGGATTTGTGTCCTTTTTCTTATAATTCCCCGTTATTATGGTATGCTGTTCGTCTGATTCGAGCATGCTTTGTAACATTTTTTGTAAGAAATCTTCCTGCGGAACAAGGTCATCCACCATATGAATTACGTATTTACCTATAGTTTGAGAAAATGCCATATGGGCAGCTCTGGCTGGATTTGCATCGGTTCGTATAAATTTAAAGTTTGGAGGCAGAGATATTTGTGGAACAACGTGCCCTGCATATACTATTTCAAAGTCAATTTGGCTGTTTGACAGGGTTTTATATGTGTTTTCCCAGTATTTTGTATATATTGCCGCGCTAAAAATACTAATTAATGGAACCATAAACAAGTAATTCTCTGTATTCACTGAGTTGTCCTCTGTCGTCGGTATAATACTATAGTTTTAGGTTAGGAGTGCATATCATGAATATAAAAAAAACTGATTCTGGCCTTTTTGTTATTGAACCGCATGTTTTTGAGGACTATCGGGGAGAATATATAGAAATATATAATGAAAATGAGTATCAAATTAATGGCATAGATGTGCATTTTGTACAAGATGACATATCTATTTCTGCTAAACATGTTTTAAAGGGTATACATGGAGATTCAAATACATGGAAGCTTGTGTCTTGTTTGAGTGGTAGAATATATTTAGTTGTAGTTAATTGCGATGTCGATTCTAAGGACTTTGGAAAATGGGATTCATTCATTATATCTGATAAAAACTACAGACAAGTACTTTTACCGCCGAAATTCGGAAACTCCATATTAACTTTAAGTGATATATCTGTTTTCCACTATAAACAATCTACGTATTATAATAAGAGCGGACAATTTACATATAAGTGGAATGATCCGAGGTTTGGCATAACTTGGCCAATAGATAATCCTATTCTCTCAGAAAGGGACAGATGACATCTAATACCGGCACGGATCTCAGTTTGGTCTGTCCCACGGCAAGGTCTCGGGAAACTTGTATTGAAATGTGTAGCTCCATAAAAACAAATCTCAATATTGAAATAATTTTTGTTGGCCCGGTAAACATTTTTTCTGATGGATATAATAACATTCTTGTGGATAGTGCGGATATTCGAATTCCTTTCAAATTTATAACTACTTCAGTCAGTCCTGTTCAATGTTGGCAGATTGGGATGAATGCTGCGAAAGGTGAAACAGTAAGTATAACAGGTGATGATGCGACATTCTCTCCATATGCATGGGATAAATCTTATGCAATGTATAAAGATTCCAGTGACTATAAAACAATTGTTTCCCTGAGTTGGTTTCAACCTCATAAATACATTACGCTTGAAGAATATTCTCGCATCACTTTCATGGATACTCAATTAGAAAATATAGATTCTTCAATGTGGCAAAATTTTGATAGTAAAATGAAAGAATTTGGGATCCAACTGCCGACGGGATGTTCTGTTATGAGTAGAAAATTCTTTTGTGAGTTAGGAGGATATGATCGCAGATTTATTAAAAGAAACGCAGAGCGTGATTTATTTCTCAGAGCCATAAAAAATGGTGCAACTGTGAAATATTGTTTAGATGCTCGGGTTTTTGAATGGCGTTCGCATGTAATAATAAATCCAACTTATTCATCAAAAATTGCATCTCGGGAAGACTCTATGTTGTGCAAAAAGAAATGGAAGATGGAAGATGGGCGTCTTATCCAAATTATGGTCGATGAGCTGTTTGAATCCGATGAAACATTCCTTATTGTCTCGCAGGGAGCGAAAAATGAAAGTGCTATTGATAAATAATAAGATGAATCTTCCCGGGCAGCCCCTGGTTGCGCCGATAGGGTTGCTCTATTTGGTATCCACTCTTAAAAAGAACAATATCTGCGTAAAAATTTTGGATCACAATGTAGAGAATATTAGTGTTAAAGAATGTCTCATGGACTTTGTTCCGGACTTAGTTGGGATCGGATGTTGTTTTTCTGGGCATATAACCGAAACTCTTGATAACGCAAGACAAGTAAAAGCTTACGCTAATGTTCCGGTTGTTATTGGGGGAATACATCCCACAATATACTATAAAGATATTATGAAAAACTGTCCAGAAATAGACTATATAATATTGGGCGAGGGAGAAATATCCCTGCTAAAGTTATGTAACTACATTCAAAAAAATGATATAAATATAATTCAACAAATAAATGGGATAGTATATCGCGCACATAACAACGATGTGGTGGTAAATACTAAGACTAAATATATCGAAAACGTATCCGATCTTCCCTGGCCAGACTATAAGTGTATTAACATTAAAAATTACTACTATGATACGTCCAATTGGCACAATCCTAAAAGGTTAAACATAAACACATCTTTACCGATAATATCAAGCAGAAGCTGCCCAATGCAATGTAATTTCTGCTCTATGTATATATTAATGGGTAAAAAAATTAGAAAAAGGAATCCATATGATGTTGTCAATGAAATAGAATATTTATACAATGAATATGATCATAGATATTTTTCCTTTTACGATGATAATGTTAATTTGGACAGGAGACATATCCTTACTATTTGCTCAGAAATAAAGAAGCGAAAATTAAATATTCAGTTTGATACACCCAATGGAGTTCACGTTAATAGTCTTGATGAAGAAGTGGTTGAAGCTTTGGTTTCTAGTGGCCTTGTCAGAGTGTCGTTGGCAATAGAACATGGGTCTGAGTATATTAGAAACAAGATAATGGGGAAAAATTTGAGTACAGAAAAAATATACAGCGTAGTAAACATGTGTAAAAAATATCATGATTTATATATCAGGACATTTTTTATTATGGGCATGCCAGAGGATACGCGTGAAACACTGCAAAAAACATATGAAATGATAGAAATAATGGATATCGATAAACCCATAGTAACAAATGTGGTTCCATTTCCTGGCACTAAATTGTTTGATCAATGTATTAGAGATAATATTATTGTAGGTGTTAATGTTGAAGATCTCTGGAGAAATCCAGATGCGTATTTCACTGGAAATAAACAATTCTTTGTGAAACCATATAACATGACTATGGAAGAACTAATATTTTTTAGAAATAAATTTGATTTGCTGATAAGCCAAAAATTAGACAGGAGCAGAAATTTATGATATCAGTTTTAATACCAGTTCGAGAATCTCGCGAGCAATTTGAACGATGTGTGAACTCATTTTCAATTTTCTGTTCTAGAAAGGACCAAGTAGAGTTTGTTATAAAAATAGATGCAGACACTAATGACGAAAAGTATGTTAAAAAAATATTGCAGAATAACAGGTTCCCATTTGTGATTGTTAAGTCAAAGAGAGGCAAGGGATACTTGGATATGCCAAGGTTTTGTGATGAAATGATAAAAGCATCTCATGGAGAAACCCTGTGGATGATGAGTGATGACATTAATATTGTATTTGGTGATTGGGCCAATAGATTATTATCACTAGGGTCGCTGGATGGCATTTATGCGGCGTATGTGAAATATGTATCATCTCCGAGTAAACTAGCAAAAGGAAAAAGTAGACTATTCGGGAATGCGTGCCCCATTATTTCCAGAAAACTATACGACAAACTGGGGTGTTGTTCCCAGAAAGGCGTTCAAATTGACATTTTTATACGTGGAATACTCTCTTTCTTGTACACAAAATATACCGGGTATAACTCTAAAGTCAAAATATTCGATGATATAGTAGTTGTAAAGACTACGAAAAAATCTGATAGAAAACGAGGGGGAATTTTAGAATACGAGAAGTCGGCACTTACCGCACCGGAATATTTTGAACTAGCGAGAAAAATTGACGATACTTTGTCGGAAAAGGATATGGCCGAAACCGTGGATTCTATTGATTCCAAAAGGGGGGATATGAGAATTTTAGTGGCAGGTGGCGCGGGTTTTATAGCGTCTAATTTGCTGTGTAAACTGATACAAATTCCCAATTTCAGAATTAGATCTACCATTCATAACAATCCGCCGCAAGTGAATGATGGCCGAATTAATTATTATAGATGTGATCTGAGAAACCAGGCAGATTGCTTAAAAGCATGCGAAAATATAGATTGTGTCGTAATGTGCGCCGCGAACACATCTGGTGCAGCTGTAATAGAACAGAATCCGCTTTCACATGTCACTCCTAATGTTATTATGAATTCCCTCATGCTAGAGGCTGCTTATAAATGTGGGGTTAAAAAATTTATATTTCTTAGTTCTAATACGGTGTATCCACCGGGTAATCATGCGATGAAAGAATCTGATTGCGACGGAGATATGTTTGAAAAATATTATTGTGTAGGATGGATGAAGAGATTTACAGAAATAATGTGTAATATGTATGCAAGCAAAATTCGGAATCCGATGAATACTATTGTAATACGACCAGGAAACTGTTATGGTGAGTATGATGATTTTGAGTATGAAACGGCTCATGTAATTCCGTCATTAATACGCAAAGCGTTCGAGAGGCAAGACCCATTTGAAGTATGGGGCGATGGCAAAGATGTCAAAGATTTTATATACGTCGGAGATTTAGTGGATGGAATAATAAAGACAATTACAGATATAAATTCATGTTCTACTATTAATATTGCCGGGGGAGAGTCATACAGTATTAAGCAGATATTGGAATATATCTTTAATACTTCAGAATTTCACCCGAATGTTGAATTTAATTCAAATAAACCATCGATGATTCCTGAGCGATATATAGATATTTCTTATGCTAGGTCAATGGGAATTGTTCCACAAATATCATTAGAGGAGGGAATTTCGCGAACTTATAAATGGTATGCATCGCATATATCCGCAGTAAAATAAGAAAGGATTAGTATGATACAACTCAGTTTGATATGCCCAACCGCCAGAACGAAAGACGTATGCATGAGAATGATATCGAGCATCAAAACTGACCTGGATATGGAAATAATTTTTGTTGGTCCAGTCGATTATTTTGGTAAGGAAAAGTTGCATGTTTCTCATAAATTTGTAGTAACATCTGTTATGCTTACTCAATGTCTTCAGATTGGAATGCATCATGCAAAAGGAGAAACAGTTGGCATCATAGCTGACGATGAAAGATTCTCTCCCTATGCATGGGATGAGGCATATTCAATATATAAAGATTCTGGGAACCATAAAACCATAGTATCATTAAACTGGTGGGAACCGGCTTTTGAAAAGCGCACTAAACAATTTATCCAAGCGGGAATCGCAATTATAGAGGAGAAAAAAGATACCCCAAAAGGTTGCAGACTATATAATAATCTTAAACCTGTTATAGAGCGTTTTGGAATTCAATTACCCACAGGATGTTCCGTAATGAATAGAAATTTCTTTTTTGAGCTAGGAGGATACGATGCCAATTTTGTCAGAAGACTAGCTCCTCAGGACCTTTTTCTAAGGGCAGTGGTGAACGGAGCAATTATTAAGTATTGTGACAAAGGGAGCGTTTTTGAAGACCTCAAAACAAAATTAAGCAAAGAAGCCACTAAGCCTGCTGCTGCAAGGAAATTTGATGAGGATTTATATGATTCAAAGTGGATATTCAAAGACGGAATATTGAAACAAGTTATAGAAAGTAGATTTTTCGAGTTTAATAAATCTATATATACCGTGTCCCAAAGCCGAATGTAAAAGATCAATTTCAGAAAGTGGGTAGATTATGGTTTTTCTTCCTCAAAAAATGCTCCGCGAATGTGTGAGGGGAGTTGTTCAAATTGGTATAGGGAAAAAAGGAGATGAAATAGAGTGGAGGACAGCGGGAATAAGAAATCAAATCTATGTTGAGCCATATAAAAAATGGTTCAAGAATCTTGTTAGTAGAGTAAATAGAAGCAAAATTCAGGGCGAGAATGTGAAATGCTTTAATGTCGCCATATCTAATATTGATACTTTTGCCCCATTTTATATATGTAATCAGGGTGATAGTCACTCTCTTTCTCCGCTTTACAAAAACAGGGATATACCATTCCAATGGATGAAAATGAAGAGCACATCAGAAGTAAAAGTTCAAACTTTGGATTCATTGGTCCAAGAAAACAACATCGATCTATGCGAATATAATCTGTTACATATTGACACGCAGGGGACAGAGCATTTCGTTATCGAGGGAGCAAAAGAATCCCTGAATAATTTCGATATAATAGTCGCAGAAATATCCAAGATAAAAGTCTATGATTATTCAATGCTGTATGAGGATTGGGAAAATTTTATGAGCAAAAGAGGATTCAGATTCGTTTATTTTCACGAAGTTGAATCAGTGCAGGCCGGAGACGGGGTGTTTGTGCGCAAAGAATCTTCTCTGGATTACATAAAATATGTGGAGGATTTGGATGTCTAAAATACTGGGTATTGTCTGCACATATGGATTTGTGGATATGACGAATGATGTCGTTGAAATGTTGGCATCATGGAAATCGCAAAAAGGAGACTATCAATTAGATGTCGTGGTTTCCGACAACAGATCTAGCGAACAATTTAGGAAAAAATTACATGAAATATGTAAGGACTATGGATATAAGTGTATACTGACCGATGGAGATTATACTGTTTTTATGACAATGAATCTTGCAATAAAAATATTTGCAAAAGAATACGATTATACCATATTTTGTTCTGAGGACATTTTATTTACTACAAGCAATGATATTCAGTTGATGTTGAACGATTTTAATGACCCATCTATAGGATCAATTACTACCAGATCTTCTAAAAAATTTATTCCAGATAAGTTCAATGAATACTATGGAGATAAATTTGGGATAACTCTCGATAAAAAAATTAGAGAGCACAACCCGTCTCCATATATTTTACTGATAAATGAGGTGGTATGCTTATGTATTTGTATGATGAAGAAGGATTTCTTGAAGATGTATAAATATAGGCTGATAGATAAATTAGTACACTCTAATTTTGAGCAGCATTTCTTTTTGATGTTAATTGCAGTAGGCATGTCTTGTGGAGTGTGCACCAATACAAGTGTAGAGCACAGGAGTTTTCCTAAATCCTCGAAAATGGATAGGAAAAAATTTGGTAGCGTAGAAAAGAAAGATTATTGCAATATATTCGATTTGTTTCATCTTGGAAAGTCAATTGGATATGGTTTTTCTACAAAAAATGATTTTGAAAAATACCTTCCAGATGAAAAAATGTATAAAAATAATAAACATTTAAATCCAAAAATACTACATAAATTTTTATTGGATAATCTATTTTTAAATGATAAAACATTTAGTTATGATTTAATTAAATATAAAATATTATGCTAAATATTATATTTGTCATAGATACCCTGAGCTACGCCGATCATATAGCAATTGCTTGTCTTTCTGCTGTAGCCAAGCAGAAAGGACACATGACTCATTTCTGTTTACTGTCAAATTCGGATCTGAGAACACTAGTTTTGAAAATTAAGCCCGATATCGTGGCATATTCCGCTAATGTGTTAAGTTTTAAAAATATTGTCAAAAACCACAAAGATTCCATGTCTGCACACCAATTCATATCAATATTGGGTGGTCCTCAGGCTACATTTTTTCCGGAATCATTTAGCGAAAGTTGTGTTGATGCATATTGCGTCGGGGAGGGCGAAGAGGCTTTTGGGGAATTTTTAGATAGAGTTGAAAATAAGGAGTCCTTCGATGACGTTCTAAATCTTATAACAAATAAAAGGTCAAATCCAGTCCGGCCATTGATATCGGATTTGGATTTGCTGCCTGCGTTGGACAGAGATTTGATTTTGTCGAATTCATTTTTGGGAAATGTATCAAAAAAGACGTTTTATGCGACGAGGGGATGTCCATATGCATGCAGCTATTGTTGTAATAATTACTACCATGATTTATATCGACATAAAGGGAAGACCATTCGACGATTCTCTGTTGAAAGAGTAATCCAGGAAATAGAGCACGTTAAGAAAAATTATAAAACAGATTTTGTAAAATTTGGGGATGATATATTTGCCATAAGAGCAGACAACTGGATGAGGGAATTTGTGCAGAAATACAAATCCAGGATTGGACTACCGTTTAACTGTTATTTAAGATTTGATATAGTAACTGACGAACTTCTGACGATGCTCAGCGAAGCTGGATGCTATTCTGTACATTTGTCCGTGGATAGCACGTCTCCATATGTTAGAGAACATGTTTTGAACCGGCGGATGAGAAAAAATGTTGATATTGAATATAATTTGTGCAAAATCCGGAGCCATAATATAAGAACGTGGGTTAACTATATGCTATCTGCACCAGAATCCACTATCCGAGACGATATAAATACTATTTTTATGAGCAAAAAAGGTAAAGTCACATATACCGCGTATTCGATAACTACTCCGATGAATGGAACAAAGCTGTATGAGGAATCTCTCAGAAAGGGATATATAGATAGTAATTTTGTAGGAGACATGACTGGGGGTAACGGTTTAACAGAATATTCTTCACCATCCTCTTTGAAGTGTTTTTCTCAAAGAGAGAAAGATATACAATATAATATCTATTGTCTCGGTGCCATTGCCGCGAAACTGCCATACTCGCTGCTGTATATTTGCCTGGCCATAATTATACTAATTCCGCCAAATGTATTTTTTCTGAAGTTAAGAAATTTATACCACAAATTTATGGTAGAGAGATACATATTTAAAGTCGATGATCATCCATGAACGCATTAATACAAGTTCCTGAAGATCGTATACATATAATACCATTATGGTGTCGTGCCCAGTTTAGGTATAATTTAATAGACGAGGTATTCATAGCCACCAATAGTAAACAAATTATTATTCCGAAAGATCTTCGCATATCGGAATCTAGGATACACTGTATTTATTTGAATCAAGACATGGATTATGGCAGCAATATGATTTATGCCCTCAATTCTATCCCAGATGAGATAATATACCATAGTTGTGAGGACCACATATTAGCAAGAATTCCAGATGCAGAAATCATAAATAATTGCTACAAAGTAATGTTAAAAAATAAAAAGGTGGGGTCTTTTAGGCTGAATGGGAATAAAATGGTAACGAGCAAGAGAACTTTTAACGGACAATCTCGTCTCAAAAACTACCGCGAATTTTATGCCGAAATTAATGATGCCTACAATTACTTATTTGCAATAAGCCCCTCATTTTTTCGAAAGGAATATTTGTTGCAGATTCTCCGCGATGGGGAGAATGCGTGGAAATCGGAAATAGAAGGGTCACGAAGGGCTCAGCAATCTGATTTTATAAAATTATGTGCCCTAAAAGATCTAGCGTTAATTCATAATTTCATATCAAGGGGAAAAAACAAGGATAATGATAGAGCTGAAATGCTGAGAATGATTGAGTTTCAGGGAATTAAGGTTAAAGATTCTGATGAGCGGCATAATCTTATCCACTCTTTGAAATGAGGCGCTCCGTTGAATTTTCTACCAGATTTAAAGTGGAATGCGATCAAATTATTCTGTAGAAAAATTGCATAGGTATTTTTTTTAAATATTGTGAATTGTGGCTTTTGTATTAAATGAAGCCAATTTGGTATTTTCCCAAGTTTGTGCCCGGTTTCAGATTTACCGCGAACGATTCCTCCTGGGTGATTTTTTTCTATTTTTGGCACGGCCAAAAAATCTACATTATAATCTGTCAATGTTTGCATTTTCCCACAGAATAGCGTGGGATGCGGTAAGTGCGAGCAATTTTTATTACTATTTTCGGTCGCGATGAACGAACAATTTGATATTTGGTATTCCTCTACCAGTATCTTGTCAAAATTTTTGCACATATGAATATCCGCGTCACAAATAATTGCCAACTCATCCTGAGGAAGTATTGTTTTTATATAGTTTAGTGCCATAGAATGTCTGACTGACGAATGAACCGAGTCGGGTAAGAAATCATAAAATTTGATTTGGTTGTTATTTTCTGTATATATTTCTAAGGAGCAACCTTCTTGAGGTATCCACTCTGAATTGTGAACATTGCATACATGTAATATGAAATCTTGAGAACAGTTTCGCTTGATTGATTCGAAAAGATTATTAATAACCAAAGGAATATTGGAGTTGGTTGTTGCAATATGTAACATATGTATCCTGGTTTAATTTGATACGGTATAATTTAGTTTTCAGGGAGAAATATCCTCTATGGTGCCCAAGGTAATTTATGTAATTCACAGCGGAATTGCAATTCCTTATTTAACATGTATGCTGACGTATTTGCACCAAAATGGGAAAATAGATTTGCAACCTATTGGCCTAAAACAGTTTAATGGATTAAATAACATTCCGGAAGATGTGGTTATTATATATCAAACATATGCGGACGAGAACCACCATAAATTTGTCAAATGTAAACAAATAATCGATAACACCGATGACATCATTATTAATCATAAAAAAACGATCATCTTTGACGCCCACGATAGCGGTAGCGTAGATGGATTCAGCAGATTACCAAAACTGCCTCGTATTAAAAATACTCCCAATATACTCAAAATGCAAGAATACAATATTATATCGTCAACAACTTTTCCACTTAAAACAAATATGTGTCCCAAAGATTGGCAAAAAATAGACTTACCCGAATCGGGGGAAAAAAGTATTGATATTTCTTATAAGGTTGGTCTCATGGAGGGGTCGGAACATTCGTCAATGTATATCAGGCGCAAAGTACAAGACCTGCTAAACAATTATGTAGATGAAAATCAGGTTAGCATGAGTTTGGGTTTTGATAAAAAGATTAGTTATAACCATCATATTGCACAAACAAAAATCTCAGTAAATGTCCCTGGATATGGAGAGGCATGTATAAGACATTTAATAACATTGTGCTGTGGATCTTGCATGCTAGCACATGAATCAATCAATAATATAAAACTATTACCCGGGGCGAACTTGGTAGAAGGAGATGATTATCTGTCATTTAATCTAGATAATTTCTGTGAGAAGCTGGATTACCTGATCTCAAATCCGCAAGAGATAAAAAGAATATCGGATAATGGTGTAAACAAGTTCAAAGAAGGATACTCAATAATTAATCCTTCAGAACTGCTGTTAAACTATATAAATGATATGTGAGAAACATGGATTCGATACCATTCGATAATATTATTTTTTTGTTGCAAAGGAGTATTGTTCCAAGGAAGCACGACCATATGTCTCCTGTAGAATATGCCTATGAATCTGGCATGTATATGGGTTGCCCCGGAAAGGAATTGTATTTTAGTTTGCCTTCATTTTCTGTGGAGCAAATTGAGAAATTAATACCTATAGTTTGCATGTCTTTCCCTAAATTGCCACCTGGCAGATCGGTTCATTTTTCTGTTTTTTGGAGATATTTTTATGGAGTATTTGATAAGCGAGGGGTATTTAACTCTAAACATAACCTGAACAATATTACTAGTAATTGGCCTATATATTTTTCGTTTGTAGATAGTGTTATAGAACATTACAAATCTATGTCCTGCATTCATTTTGGACAGATAATTGCAACAGAAATGTTGGCCCACAGATTTGGAGACAAGTTTGTTCTGTCTGCGGATGTCGGGGAAAAAATAAAGCATAAAAAGCAAATGATTGAATGTTACGAAAATACATACAAATTAGCCATTCAAATTAAAGCAAAAAAGAATGCTTTTAGCTCTTTATACTGGTGTTCCTCGTATTTGTTTGGCAACGATAACGCGTTGTATAAGACCTATGCCATACGATTTTTACAAGCGGCAAATCAATTCGCAACAAGCGTGACTACGAAGGGCAAAGTTGTAAGTACGTTGAACAGATTAAATACGATTCTTTCTCGTAAAGAAATGAAATCTGTATGTAAAATGTATAAAAATTTTGATAATAAGATAATGAAGTCTTTTGGCTTTCGAAAGCTTAATTTTGATAAGTCAACATTGGGAATTGGGGAATAAATGTATAACAATTATATAGTAGAGAAAATAAAGGGTCGCTTGGTTTTTGACATAGGATCCAATAGAGGAACATTCTCCAGATCATACACCAAAGCAGGGGCAAAAGTAATTGCTGTAGAACCGATCAAATTTTTGATAGATCAAAATACAGAAAATTATATGAATGTAGTAGTAGAAAATATGTGCATATCCGATCATGATGGATATGTATCTTTCTGTTGTAGCAAGAAGGACCCATCAATGTCCAGTTGTTGTCCAGAATGGAGACAAACTCATCGCAAGGCTAAGGGCAAATTAATGGAGGTCAAATGTAACACTCTGGACTTTTTGATCAATAAGTATGGTGTTCCTGCATACATCAAGATAGACGTTGAAGGATACGAAAATGTTGTATTAAAGACTCTAAAAACTGCGGCTGATATGATCAGTATAGAGTATACTGTGGGGTATCTTATTAATTTTACGGAATGTATGGATATATTTAAAAAACTGGGTTACCGGACATTTGTTATGGCCGAGCGAATTAATCAAAAAAAAGACGAGATACGATTTTATTTTAAATCCGTTGATGAGTGCATTCGACATTTTAAAGAGCATCCATCAATTACATCTCGCGGTGATTTGTTGGCTATACTGGATGATATGGATATTTCTGTATTGGACAGCAAGTGGTAAATTATGTTTCAGTTCGAACAAATACACGAATTAATGAGCAGAGGCATAGTTTCTCGTAAGGGCGGAGATATTAATAAGACAACGCTATCTTCAATTGAATATGCCATTGATGGTGGAATCTATATGGGTTGTCCTGGTAAAGAAATCTACTATTCGCTTCCGTTTTTTAATCTAGAGGAGAAAGATCAACTTATTGTTCTTATATTGAATGCATTTCCAATGGGCACAGGGCGATCTGTTCATTTGTCGTTATTCTGGAGATATCTCTATGGAATGTTTGATAAGTGGGGATGTCTAAATGACAGGGAAGACGTTCTGGGTAAATTTAAAAATTCCCCTGTTGACTGGAGTCTATATTTTGATTTTGTCGAAAGGTTTTTATCTGCTGCCGAGGGCAAGAACCCGTATGCCTATATAATAGCGAGTGAAATGTATGCCCATCGTCTTGGTGACCAATACCTAATAAACCAGAAAAAGGTATATTTCAAACAGATGATAGAGATGTATGACAAGACTATATCTTTATCAACACAATTATCTGTTGCAAAAAATAGTTTTAGTGCTCCTTATTGGTGTTGTATCTATTTATTCAAAATGAAAAAGTTTGATCAGTCTTATTATTACGGAAATTTATTTTTAGACAATTGCAACAAGTATTGTCACAGTAAAGGGGCGTATAATAAGATGCGGTCTGCTGTTGGCGTGTTGTATCAAATTTCCACTCCAGAACAATGGGGGGAAATTCTTGAAAAGTGTAATAATTTTGACAACAGATTGGTTTATAAAATGTGGAAAAGAGCTTTTGAGTGCAAATCCCAATGGCATCTGTAAAAGAAAAAAGAAGCGAAATTGATAAACAGAGCAGAAAGATATCAGGATTAATGTCTGAACTGTCAATCCCGATAGACACATTTATAAATGACTTGCTTGATTTTTTAAATGAGGATAAATCCGGGCAAGAACCATATGCGATGTTGGTAAGAAATGCTTTTGGGGTTCAGAAAAATGGGTATGATGCCAATCCATCCAAATGGTCTGCCCTTCTTCCTAGGATTGAAGAGATTCTGAGCATAGTTAATAACAAGGGTTCGATATTTGCAAAAATGATTTTTAATGAGAGCATGGGACATAGATACTCTGATTGCTGGTTTGAGACTAATGACCCAGCGTATGAAGCAAAGATGTCAAAATGCTATTTAGAAGGCTACAAACAATCTTGTAAAATTAAATCATATAAAAACATTGATTCTACTATGTTTTGGCTCGCTGTGGCATACCATCGTATGGGAAGATTTGAAGAGGCAAGAAAATATTATAAAACGGTAGCCAATAGGGGAGGACCAAGATTTTTTAAATCAAGTTTTGTAAATAAGATATGGCTTTCGTTTATATATTCGCAAGATATGGTATGTCTTCCACCCTACAAGGAAATTTCAAAAATTCTAGACAGAAAAAATCCATTGATACATCAACTATATATTGCTTTTAAGGCGGCATATGCCAACGGAATGATTGAATGAGGATAACAAATGTATAAAAATGTGTTTGGTCCGGAACCTAAATATGAATTGTCGGTATCTCTCCAAAACAAATCTGCTCCTTCGTTTATCTGTATCGGTGGACCTTGTTCAATAGAAAGTTATGAACAGGTTATTCGGATATTTGATAGCATCGATAACAATGTGACCCATTTTCGAGGAGGAGTGTTTAGGGCCGGAACTTATCCGGGCAAGAAATGGGGATGGCAATGGGACTTGTTAAAAATGTATCATGAAGAATCATTCAAAAGAGGGAAACCTAATATTGTGGATGTTTTAGATGTGAGGGACTTGGAAAAAATAGATCCCTACGCCGATGTGTTTCAGGTTGGAACTCGGCAAAGCCAGCATTATGCTCTTTTAAAAGAATTAGGAAAACAACAGAAGCCAATAGTGCTCAAACGCGGAACCCATCAAACATTAAATGAATTTATGGGGTCCTTAGAATATATATTACAAGGTGATAATTCCAATGTTATATTGTGTGAAAGGGGCAGCGTGTCATATTTGGATCATTCTAGATGGGAATTGTCCATTTCTATGATTGCCACGTTGAAACATATCACCAAATTCCCCATAATAGTAGATAGCAGCCACGGCACAGGTAATCGCCAGATTGTTGGGCAAATGGCATATGCTGGTGTCGCGGCCGGGGCTGATGGAATACTGATTGAGACGCACTATTCGCCAAGTGACTCAATATCAGATTCGGAACAGTGCGTTTCATTGGATGAATTTAACGAAATATCTACTAACGCAAGGCGGATTAAGGATCTCCTATGAATGCCGGGATTATCATACTCTGTCGATTGCACTCCAAGAGACTTCCCAACAAAGCGCTGCTTCCACTGGGGAATTCCACCATAATAGATAAGTGTGTACTCAATTGTCTAGAAAGTAATTCGGCACCGGTTATTGTTGCCACATCAACAAACTTTCAAGATGATGCTCTGGCTTCTCATATTTGTATGTTCCACAAAGATTGTGAGGTATTTCGAGGTTCTGAAATAGATGTTGCCCAGCGAATGCTAGATGCTGCTGATAAGTATGGTTGGGATACTATTGTCAGGGTTACAGGGGATTCCCCGTTCATTTCATTCGAGTTAATACGGCACCTGTTTCAGTGTGCACAAGTATTTGATTATATATACCTTACAAATGCTTGTTTGGGTACGAAACCAGAGATTATGTCCGTTTCTGCTTTAAGAAAAATTATTTCAGAATTTGATTCATCTAAAAGTGAATACCTAACTTACTATTTTAAGAATAATCCCGATATGTTTCATAGTATATCTATTGATACGCCGCAGGGTTTGTGCGGTGACTATAGGCTTAATGTTGATTATCCAGAAGACTACGAGCTAGCGAAATCTATATATAAATATGTAAGAAATGACAATCAGTGTGTGTCTCTACCCGAAGTTATAGAAATAGTAGAGAGATATAAATTGTATAATATAAACAAAAAATGCCATCCCCAGTACGTTTCGGGAAAATTATTTGATGAAATTATGGTTGCCACACAGAATCGGAGAGATAGATGAGAATTAAGATAGAGTGCCCAACTTATTTTTTTGAGCATAATCTATGCGGGCATGCTATTGACAATGAGGATCCAGAAATAATGATATCTGATCCTGGATCATCGTACAAATACAATGAATCATATCTATCGAAATTTAGTAATTTGAAAATACTGGCTACTCCATCTACTGGTGTTACCCATATAGATTTAGATTACTGCAGAAGAATGCAGATACCAGTTTTGAATTTACTAAGTAATAGGAAGCTATTAAATGAAATTTCTGCCTCCGCGGAATTCACCTGGCTTCATATATTGAATGCAGTAAGAAGATTTTCCGAATCTATTGAGGAAGTGAAAACTGGCAATTGGAGAAACAAGGAAAACGATCTGAGAGGACGAGAAATGAGGTACTTGTCTCTTGGTATCGTAGGGTTTGGTCGCATCGGTGGTAAGATATCATCATTTGCGTCAGCTTTTGGAATGGAGAAAGTTTTTTACTATGATCCATACGTAGAATCGAATAAATGCACTAGAGTTTTACGTTTAGAACAAATATTTGGCTGTGATATTATTTTAATAAGTCCGTATTTGACAGATGAAACTAAAAATATGATAAGTAGCGATTTGATAAAGATATGTCGGAGGGGTTCTATTATAGTAAACACATCGAGGGGGGAAGTAGTAGATGAAGATGCAATATGCGATGCGGTTGAATTGGGACAAATATATTACTGTGCCGATGTTGTTAAAGATGAACAAAACATGAATAGATTTTTTCAATCTAGGCTATATCGGCTTTTAATGGAGGGAAAAGTGTGTATAACTCCCCACATTGCTGGAGCCACTGTTGAATCACAGCAAAAAGCCTTTGACGCAATCATGCTGATCATACAATCGCATTTAGGTCGAGAAAGATGAATAGAAATCTTGTTAAAAATAAAGAAATTAAAGATTTTTTTGATGGGAAAATTGTATTTGATGTAGGGGCCGGTATGGGTCTGACTACTAAGATATTTACATCTTTAGGGTCAAAGGTAATTGCTGATACGTGCTATCCTGCTAAATATGGTCAGAATTTTTCTGATGCCATTCTGATAAATACCTATATATCGGATCATGATGGAGGAGAAGACCAATACATAAGTAATGCACCATTGGGATATCATCAGATGCCCAGCAAAACATTGGATACCCTAATTGTTGAATATGGAACTCCTATTTATATTAAAATTAGCACTGATGGATATGAAGATGTAGTTTTACGAGGTTTAACTCATGCAGTTGGATGCATCAGTGCGGGGTATACAAAAGGGCGTAAAGATTGTTTTTGGGGAGTGTTGCGGTCGATAGAGAGACTGCAGTATAAAAAATTCATAATGGTTAATTGCGGGAAGGATATAGGAGGAAAATTTACCATAGGGTATCTACCGCCGAATATAAGTTATTGTAGAAAATTATTTAAGGAAATGCACTTAAATAAACATTATAGAGGGGATTTATTTGCATTCAACCCAGAAATTTTTCCAGAAAATGTAGCCATATTGTTGAGCGATTATTATAGTGGAAGAAAAGTTACTAACGCAAAAAAGAATATGGTTAACTACTCTAGTCTAAAGACCCGAAGATTATTAACAGTTTAGGTGAAATTATGTCATACAGTCCCTTTAGAGAAGGTTATTTTCCAATCAATAAAACTGGTTCTCCATTAAGTGGAGATGAGTTATATAAACAATATCGAGAACAGTATGAAAAATGGCCCAAAGAGCAAAAGCTAGGGGATTTTCCAACTCATCTTGATTTAGAGTTATCGAGCGCTTGTAATTTACATTGTCCAATGTGCCACACTGTTTATATTGGAGATCCATCATTTAAAAAATATAAAGAGCAACGAATGAAAGATGCTTTAATGGATTTCTCTGTGTATCGGAAAGCCATTAATGAAGCTGTTAACTATGAGCATTTTTTTTCAATCAAATTAAACTATAGAGGAGAAAGCACTTTACATCCGGATATTGTAGAGATGATACAATATGCCAAAAACAAGGGCGTATATGATATTATGCTAAATTCAAATGGGAACCATGACTTTGATTTGATAGAAAAAATGGTCGATGCTGGATTAACATGGTTGTCGATATCTTTAGATGCGATTAATCCGGAGACATATAAAAAAATCAGAGCTGGAGGAGACTTCTTCATCGCATATGCTAATGCTATTAGCATGTGTAGATTTAGCGGAAAATTAAATTTGCAAGTTTCTTTCGTTCACCAGAAGAAAAATGATGCAGAAAAAGATGAATTTATAAAATTTTGGAACAAGATGCCCATAAATAAAATAACGATTGGAGATTTCTACAATCCAGCTGAATTCATCACTAATATATCAGCGTTTGAAGTTAAACAATATCACAAAATGCAGAAATTTACATGCCCGCAGTTATGGCAGAGAATTTTGATAATGTGTGATGGGAAAATATTCCCCTGTTGTCACGCATTTGATGAGCCAGATGATTTATATTTAGGAAGATTTCCTGAGACATCTATCAAAGAGGCTTGGGATTCGGAAAAATTGAAGAAAATTAGAGAGATTCATATTTCTGGGGATTACTCTGAAATTAAAACATGCTCAACATGTGCTTATCCTAAAACATCGAAGGATGAATAATGTTACCAGATGTGAGTGTTGTAATTACATGTTATAATTATGGAAGGTATCTAGAGAGATGCCTGCGAAGTGTTTATAATCAAGAGCACACCAAACGATTTTCTTATGAAATTATTATTGTAAATGATTGTAGCATAGATAATACCGAATCCATTATAAGACAGTTTGAAAGTAAGTTCGATAATTTAATATACATATATAATATTAAAAATCAGGGAATTTCCCGATCTTGCAATAGTGCAATTCAATCTAGTAATGGAAGATATATTGTTCGAATAGATGCCGATGATTATGTATCAAGACACTTCTTATTTTTGTTGAAATTTGCACTGGATAAAAATAGAAGATATCAGGCTTTTTGTTGTGATTATATAGAAGTGGACGATTTTGAAAATAACCTACGATTTGTTTCTCCAACCGAAGAGCAAATTGCCTGTGCGGTGATGTATAGAAAAGAATATATGATAGATGTTGGATTATATGATGAAGAATTTGAATATCGGGAAGGGCATGAATTAAATAAGAGGTTTCGAGACAAGTATGAAATAGGACATCTTCCTATTCCTTTGTATTTTGCCAGGAAACATGATAATAATCGATCTGGAAATATCGAAAAAATATCTGAGTATGATCAAAAATTGTCCCTAGATAAACAGGAGAACCCATGAAAGCTATTGTTACTGGTGGATGCGGTTTTATTGGATTTAATTTGTGTAAAAAATTAATTGAAACAGAATATAGCAATATTCAGGTTATCGATGATTTATCAACAGGATTTAGGCAAAACAAAATAAATGGGGTAGATTACCACTATATCTCTATTCTTAATCACGATTTCAAGAATATAATTCATGCATTTAAGCCGGACGTAATTTTTCATATAGCAGCAGTTCCACGAGTTTCTTATTCTGTTGAATTTCCAGTTGAAACACTGAAGGCCAATGTTCTTGCTACGGTTGAAGTTTTAGATGCTGTGCGGACCACAAAGAAAAAGCAGGCTAGAGTCATATTTAGCTCTAGCAGCTCAGTATATGGTGGGGCCGATCATTTGCCAACCCCCGAATCTTGTCCAAGAAACCCCAAATCGCCATATGCTCTCGAAAAAGCCGAGAGTGAAATGTGGTTATCTATGTACGCGTCTCTATACGGAGTAGATGCTGTAAGTCTTCGCTATTTTAATGTCTTTGGTCCGCGCTCTAGGTGGGGCGGAGGATACTCGACTGTTTTGAGCGCTTGGCTATATTCGTTGTATATAGATAAAAAAATAGTTCCATATTTAGAGGGAGACGGAAAACAATCGAGAGATTTTTGCTACGTAGATAACGTGGTTCAGGCCAATATTTTTGCTGCAAGACATTCCAACAAATTTGCCGGTGAAGTTTATAATATAGCTCAGGGCGAAAGGCATTCATTACTGGAGTGTAAAGAAATTATAGAAAAAATCTCTGGTCAAGCACTAAATTTAGAATATAAACCAGCGCGAATTGGCGATGTAGATCATACATTAGCAGATATATCAGCAGCCAGAAGGGATTTGGGGTATAATCCATCGGTTGATTTTGAATCTCAAGTAAAAGAAATGGCTGATTGGTATAAGGGAGAATATACCCGTGAAGTCTCCGCTGGCAAAACTATTACTTCTGTATTACAATAAAGTAACAAATGAAGCATTTAACAAACTTGCTCTGCATAATCACGAATTTGAAATAATTCCATTTAACCTCGGGCAATTCGGGGATAAAATGGATATTTTAGACGAAAAAACAGTAGAAAAAATCCTCTTACAATATATGCCCTTCGATGCTGCCGTTGTCGGGGATGTATTTTGGCCAACGGGACAATATATTTGCAAATGGTGCAGAAAGCATGGCGTTAAAAGCTTTTTTTTGCAACATGGGCAGTGGATTTATGTTACTAATAAGAAGAACCCAGAATTTTTACCCAATTGCACGTTTCTATACGGTGATAACGTAAAAGACATGGTGAGTTTATGGCCCTACTCTGCTCGATCAAAAGTCGCGGTTACGGGCAGCCCCAAATATGACAATATCATTCCAAATCCGTCGGGGTCATATGTTTATTTCTGTCCACCAGTTATGTACGAAAAAGTTAATGGCACTCATCGTAGCAATCCATTATCTTCAAGGTTATTAAGAACTTTGTCGGGTATAGATAAAAAAGTAGAATTACTAATTCAACCGCATTATCGAGAGGATAATATTTCTGGATTAAAACAGATATTTAGTGCTGCAGAATTCTCTGATCCTAAAAATGATCCAATTTGTCTCATCAAAAAATCATACGCAGTGTTAACTCACCGTGATTCTACAACTGTGCTCGATGCTATCGCGTGTGGTAAAAAATCTTTTTTGATCAATTTTAAAAACCAGTATAGATCATTTTACAAAACTGGGTATTTCGGCGATTTTGCAGTAGAGAATGGATGGCCAGATGAGTGCAAAGAACGGATACAGACTTATGTAGCAGGTGAATTGCCTGATAATTATGAAATACTATCTAAGCCATACTTATATTTGGGAAATTCATCTGAAAAAATATTTGCCGTCATGAAGGAGTTACTAAATGTCTCATAGGGTAACTATAATGTGTGATAGCTGTGGTCAGGAATACTTATTGCCACCAGAAATGGAACTTCCGCCATATTGGATGGCAATCCAGATAGCTGTTTCAAATAAGGATGGCGAAATACCAATTGATGTCACAGATATAATGACTCATATTTGTAGCCAAGAATGTTTGAAAGATTTTGCAACAGGCGATATAATAAAAAGTAGGATTGCGTTGATAGATAAGCTATCAGATGATGAGATAGAGGATGAACATGATATCTAAAGAAATCTGGCAACAACTTGCCAATTATTTTCGAAGTAAGCTCGTAGCAAAAATTGATGTTGGGCAACTATTTGTGCACAATTCTATGCTACAACAGTCTCTTGAAATTCCGCACAAAGGTTTTTATGTTGGCGTGATCGACAGCGTGGGTAATCAGATTATTCGGGAAGGATTCTTATCAGAAAATTTGACCAATGTGATGAATAGCGCTGACATTGTTTTGGAAAATATTTATGGAAATTTAATTAACAACGGAGTTACTGTTTCCAAGCTTCAAACAAGTACTTTTTATTTCTACATCATAAATGATGTAGTCTATTTGGCAAATCCTATGGCATGGGATGATAAACAGGATGGGGTTTATTTTCAGTGGGGCCAGAATTACAAGTCAATGTTTTTGCCGTATCAAGTTAAATTGATGAATATGCCCAAAACGGATATTTTGGACAGATTATGTGCTTCGTCTGGCACGGTATCTAATCTTTGGAAATTACCGGAGGGGTTAATATTTGCACTTAAAAATGAATCTCACAGCACATAGGAATACGGCCAATTTCCAAAGCATGGGCAGGTGAATTTCTTGAAGGATACACAAAAGGCTGGTTTGAAGCCGATGATGAGATTGGTTGAAATTCATGATATCTGAGGAGAATATGAGTGATAACAGTGACGAATCGAGCTGCTGATCAAATTAAGAAGATTATCAAAGATTCAGGATCGCAATGTTCCGTAGACTCCACTGGCGCTCCAGGTTCGCGGTATTATCTGAGTGTTGGCGTTAAGGCAGGTGGATGCTCCGGGTTTGAATATACAATAGATGTACAAGAACAATGTCCTGTCGATTATATTAAAAATAATAGCGAAGGCATAGACATAATCTGTGATCCCAAAAGCTTTATTTATCTAGATGGGTGCCAAATCGATTTTGTTGAGAGTATGATGAAATCCGGTTTTGTATTTCTAAACCCTAATGCACAATACAATTGTGGATGTGGCAAAAGTTTCAGTGCTGCTTCCAGCTGTGGTGGGTGCCCAGAAAATTCTTAAAAATTTAGAGGGTTTTCTTGAAATCTGTAGAATATAGAGTATAATAGTATGCTCACAACCTAAAAGGTTGGATTACAAACTTGCGGAAGAGTGAATTGAGTCCCGAATGTGGGCTCAAAAAGTCCAGTCGAACTTTTGTGAGTGTTCTTTTAAAATTGAATAAAAGTTGCGCCCTAATGGCTTGGCTTACAAACAATTAGCTCATTGGTAGAGCGACACTCCTAATAAAGTGATGGTAGCAGGTTCAAATCCTGTATTGTTAAACAAAAACGGCCTCGTAAACTTGCGCAACTTTTTGTATTTGTTCGGGATCCGAAAGGATTTAATTTTGGGAGTCATCCCTTCCCGAGCACCATGCGAGGGACGGTGAGATCTCGTCGGACGATGATGTCAAAGTTGTCTCTGTCGATGACACAAAGGTTCAACTCCTTTGCTTCGCGTTAGTACTCGATGTGAGTACGGTTTTGAGTAGTAAGTAAAAGGGGAACAGTTATGTTTTTTACATGGTTTTTTGAATTTATTTCGCTTGTTTCTCGGCTAGTTACCATCGGAGTCGAAGGGTAATTCCGAGAACAAGAATCTAGTATAAAGCCGCAACCTAAAGGGACGGACCTACAAACATTTTTCTTGACCAATGTTGAACTGTCCTCCGGACTATTGCGGCTTTTTTGTTTGAATCTGAAAGGAAATTGTGATGGGGTCAATCAAGAAAAATCATATCATCGATCCAAATCAATCGGATAACACTCACGAAAAGCTACTTTCCAATTTTAAGTGGGATGAAATTGGGGAAGGCTCTGGCACAGAAATGGCAGAAAGTGGCGTAGCGAGATCTATTTCTGAGTGCGCTCAAAATCTATTCTCATCCTTATTGAGGGATATTAATATTTCGAATTATGAGGGAGCAATGTTTGTGGTTCCTGTGAATGTTGATTCATCTGCGATACTGGCATCGTGTTTTAATGACGATTATAGTATTGAATCTCGGCTCGATGTTTTAAGTCTGATCTACGCCGCATTCCGCGGTATCGCCAACACGCCCGACACTTGCGCTGACATAAATCGCAAAATCGAGGAGATATTGCCAACCGAAGATTCTAGATTTTATCGCGTGGCAGATTTTATCGATATTGCCGATAACCCAGAATGTCCTGTTGGGGTTAGCCTTGATTCTGGCGAGACATTCTCGACAGAAGACAACTCGAAATCCGTTATAATCGAAGTTCATATCATTGAATGCTCGAAAGAGAATAATTCGCCAAATAGTGGTGATTGATGATAATAGTGGTGATTGATGATAAGGGCGCTTGAGGGCGAGTGGTCAGATGAGCACTATCATACTATCATTCATCCTATATTATCTGCTCATTTAAAGCCTGCGCGTCAACAGGCGCTCCCAATCACCAGGCTACATGATGATCAGTTTTGGGAAAGCTGTCGCAATTCTGATATTTATGTTCTTGATTATAGGTCATGGTATTTAGACCAGTCAGAATTTTACAAATATGCTTTGCAAATTTCAAATATACAGAATAGCGCCATTGTGCTGTTTGAAAATCCATTTGGGGTTGAAAGACCGAATATCGACGATTCATCTTTCAGGGGGTTATTAAATTCCAGAACTAATCTGCTAGCAAATTTGATTAGATCACATTCCAATTCTAAAATTATCTCCCCTGCCATTAGAATATTTGATTATCAAACCGAAAGAAAATGTTTAGATTATTTTATAAACAACAGAAAATTATTTGATATTTATGCAGTGCATTGTTGCGACGAGATGGATGATAGAAATATCGGGTCATTGTGCAGTTTATTAAATCAAGCAATGAAACTTTATCCAAAACCAGTATGGGTGACTAAATGGGCGATTCCGTGCTTCGACACTCCCGTTGAAAATTCTATGTGGATTCCAACTAGCACCGAAGTATCTGCGCGACAAATGAAAAACATTCATAGAGATATATGCAATATATCAATAACAGGTTTAGAATGGTTTTTTGTTGGCACTGGAACTGATAAATATTCTCCAACTGAAAATGTGCCGCTGAATATGCATTCGAATTTGCCATACATTCCAGACAAGCAGTCTTTGCAGTGGAACAAAGAACACTTTTTGGGATCAGCGGACTACTTGGGGAATGTAAAACAGAACATATTAAATCAAATCATTGAGTTGAATAGTGTTTGATAATTCAGATATACTTTTGAGATGGTCAGTGGGGTCCCAAGACACCACTAAGCTGTCTGAGTATGAACATAATAAATTTATAGATTTTATCTGGCTTACTAAATTATCGATTATATCTTTTCAAAAATGGTTTCCAAAAGCCCAATGTGTTCTACTATATAACGGGAATGAATTTAAAAAATTTTGCGACATGTTCTACCAGTCCGATCCTAAAATGCAGGTTAATATAGAAATTATAAATCAATATCAAAAGGTTATATCTGGTGAATGGAAAAATCCGTATCATTTCTATCCAAAAGGTGTTTGGTGGAAATGGATCCCCTTTAGGATTGATATTAACAAACATGAAATTGCAATAGATACTGATATTATCTGTATATCAAAACCTATAACGTGGTATGACTGGGTGACGGGTGACTCGAATATACTTGTTGCTCCCGAGCGGTATGAAACTGTATCAATCTCTACGACAGGAGATTATTGTAACCATCCTTTATTAAAAGGGAAGACGCCATATAATTGTGGCGTTGTTGGGCAGCGCAAGGGACAAGATTATACGGATAGATTTTTTGAAATAACCCAAGATGTCAAGTTCGGGCATAGCCACAATAGCCTGTTTATAACTGAACAAGGTGCAATAAATTTGTGGGTAAGATCTCTGGAATCTGAAGGTGTTACGCATTGTTGTCTTGATTTTACCAAGAATGCGTGGATGCGTGATTTTGTATACTTTTTGAGTAAGGGCATTTCAGTCGAGACAATACATGCTGTAGCGTGGCATAAGCAGATAGCAAAAGCACTCAGGGAAGAGATCGAGAAAAAAGTAATAGACGATACCTATACTAATGAACAGTTTCTAGCAGATGTTGTCAAAAGATCATCAAATTTAGATCAATTATCTAAGGCATTGATTCTTAAGCAGGTCGAAGGATTATTAAACTCGGAAACTTTGGTCCAATATTCGTAGGTTGTGCGGACATCTGGAATAACGGTTTTTGAAGAAACGCTCTTGTTTTATTGCTGGGTATACCGTATAATGTCAGAGTCAATTGAGGTAAAACATGGAATCACAATTTTCTGTTCAAGAAGAAATGTTCAAAGCTCTACTTCGCACTCCGCATAGGCAGGTAGACGAAACCCTGCATTTGCACAAGTCTCAATTTGAGCGAGATCCAAACTTTTATGGTAAACTAGCCGCCTATTGTGTCATTGGTGAAAATTGTGCGGTTCGAGATATTAATGAGGTGTTCATTGCTACTTTATTGGTGTCTTCATATGAACAGCATCAAGAAGCCGGATATGTTATGTTTCAGTCTCTTCCACCATATGAGGCGGACCGGGTGGCCAATTACGTCACTGGTTATGACGAGACCATAGTGCGGCATTCGTATGAGTCTGATATGCCCAAGCAGAACTCATTCGGCGTGACTTATGAAATTGCCAAATACGGAAGCAATCATCCCGATCCAGAGAAGAGAGGGAAGGATATGCCAGTTCGTGTTATAAAGCTTGGTAATAAAAGTAAATTGCGAGCTTTGCTTATAAAACAAAATAAAATCGACTACAATACTAAGGAAATCACCGCGACCACATATTTGGTTCACCACAAGTGTTATAACCAGCGCAATTTTAAGGGCATATTGAAAAGAGCTGTTAAATCATATCTGAAATATCGAGAAAACAATCCAGCTATGATGGAAGGGGCTTTGATCCGTTCGGCACAGTCAATTAAGAAGTTTTATGTTCGCACCCATGCTTTACCTCTTGGTAATGCAAATAGTTGGATTAATCGATATTTGTTTGCCGATGAAACAATTCCTGGCACCAGATTACATGCTCTAAAAACGTTACAAAACGAGAAAGATCCAATTAGGCAGGCAGAAATTGTTACAGAAAATAATCTGCCGTTTACGGTTGTATCGTCTCTTATGTCTGATATTACTCCATCCGTTACGGCTGCATCGATTATGGTGATGTCTTATCAAGAGATTATGCAATCTATGGACCTGTTAAAACGCCGAGGGGCTTTTGACAATCCAGATTTGAAGAAATTAATACATGACAAATTAGAAAAAGCCAAAAAAGCCAAAAAGGGCCGGATGGATGCAATGAAGGGCAAAAAAGCCGCTAGCACTAAAGGTCTAGACAAAGACACTCAGTCTTTGTTGAAAGATATAACCGATCAGCAGCTAAAGCATCATAGCAATATATCTGTTCCAACTGCTTTATTAATAGATAAATCAGGATCGATGACCGAGTCTATTAATCTGGGGAAGCAACTAAGTGCGGCTATAGCACAGGCATGTGCTCCTGGCAATGAACCTATCGTTTACCTATTCGATGCAACTCCAGTAGAAATTGAATGGAACAAGAAAGATGGAGATATAACATTACTCTCTAGTTGGGAGAAAAAGCTGGCAATGTTCCGGGCTAATGGCGGAACTGATCCTGCTGCGGTTCTAATGGCAATGGAACTTAAGAACCAGGTTGCAGACCAAATATTATTAGTTACCGATGAGGGAGAAAATAATGAAGGGAAATTTGCCAAACAGCTTAAATCTTATTCAAAGAAAATGGGTGTAACACCTAATATCGTTATAGTACGAATTGGTAGTTCTGGATATGGAATACACGATATTATAGAAAAATCTCTCAAGAAAGCCGGATTTAATGTTACGGTTTTAGTTGCAACTGGAATTGACAGCGTTTCTTTACCTAACGTTATTCAGTTGCTTTCTTGTAAAAGTACATTTGAGTTAGTCCAGGAGATTTTGTCGTTGACTTTACCCACTCGCAGTGAGTGGGACGCCAATAATCTTCTAAACGTTGTTAGTGAAGGAGTTCAAAGTGTCTAGAAACATTATTCCTGAAATCCCTTACGAGAAGGCTATTCGTAATTTGATGGGGAATCAATGGAGATCATTACCCGACAGGGACAGGGATGGAGCATGGGGTATTGCTATCGCAAAATCAATATCGAATGGTGTAAAGCCGGATCTATACGAAATTGCGTTACATTTGGGGGTTGATGTGGATATGATACGCACTGCGTTCGGCCGAATGTCCATGAACGGGGCACTACTGAGAGACCGAATACACAAAGATCATGATCTCGCAAATGACGATTCGTTGGCATTGGGTTATTATGCTGGGTATGCATCGGGCTATTGTGGACCGTTGAGAGATGCCAAATCAACCACCTAACCGCTAAAGTTAGGTTTGCTCCTCAATAGGAACGATTGGCTAGTTGATAGTAGCCTGCCTATTAAGTTCAGTCCTCCATCGAGTGGAGAAGAAAACGAAATAGGGTGTTTAGAACCATGAGCTTCTTGAGTTTGAACGTATTTTCTAGCTATGTTAATCGCGGCATTCCAGTCCGCGTCAAACACAGCACCATCAGAAGCATAAAACCTACATCCCTTGCGCTCTCCTCCACTAAGACCGGAGCTGATATACATGCTGATGCTGATTATGCTTTGAGACACGCTGCTGCTAATGGCCATCTAGATGTGGTTGAATACTTAAATACCTGCAATGCAAAATGATTTATTTAAAAACATTGTTAAAATGGAGCGGGAATTTCGCACAAAAGAATTTCTCGCTCCTTATACCGAGGAATCTAAGATCGCCATTATTAAAATGGATGGTCTTAATTATAGATTTCACATCGGCGGGTTTTCTGGCTCGGGTATTGGAAAATTCATTCCGATATCTCCTACTTATGCTGAATATACAGGCGAAGCCGATCAATCTTTAGTTAGATCGTATTTTAACAGTCTTCTATCTCTTAGAGTTATTTTGTGCTATGAAACGAATTTCGGGTGGGTTGCTTATCCCGCCAGCATTAATGTGGCACGAAATAAGTTTTCTCTAGATGGGGAACTTGTTGTTAAAAATGCTTTTGACAATCGCTTTGACGTAGTATTGGCCAGATTCGACGGTTTGCATTTTTGGTCCGATGGCATCTGCCCAACAAATTCATTTAAATCTAAGTGTATGCGAGATTGTTTTGTGCCCAAATACACTCCAGACCAAATGAGAGAAGCACTGAAGAAAATACCAAATATAACTCCGGAAGATAATTGTGCTTTTGAGTTGGCAATATCATCAGCCGAAAATATTCTTAATGAATATCTTACTACAGGTGGTGGTTCGTTGACCTCGTATATAGTGCAAGGTCCTAATATAGAAATTAAGTGGAAATCGGCTGCTGGTAATAGCTATACTTCATTGGTGGATAAAGAATCGCTAGATGTTATTTCTACTGGTGTGTGTTTGACAAATGATACATTACATCTAAAAGACCTACCATTTTTGGCTGAGTCTATCGAGAATTATCGAGTGCCAATACGTAATATAGATTTTAATGGTATTGAGGATTTTTGAATAATGATAGCGCCAAATAGACCTACGTGGGATGAAACATTTATGTCAATGGCTTTAGTGTATTGTCTCAGGTCTCCCGACCCTGCAACGAAACATGGGGCTATTATAGTTGATTCTCAACATCATCCAATGGGGTGGGGGTATAATGGGTATCCTAAAGGCGGAACAATTGATTTATATCCAACTACCCGACCTGCAAAATATAGGCACATAGCCCATTCAGAACTTAACGCCCTGCTGAATAGGACAATTAATACAAAAGGTGGCACTGTATATGTAACAGGGCATCCTTGTTGTGGGTGCATGGTAGCAATGATTCAGGCAAGTATACGAGAAATAATCTATGGCAAAATTGGATCTCATTGTGTTAATAAAGAAGATTGGGATGCGGTTAATTTGATGTCTGTAGATTGTGGTGTAAAACTTACTGCGTATTCCGGAAGATATCCCGTTGATATCTATAATGAAGTGAAGGATTATCTCAAATTAAAAGAATGGACCGAATAAGGAGAATATTGTGACAGAAATTGAGAAAATATGTGACATGGGCAAATGCTTATCTATTCTTCCCCTCCAAGATTTAAGTAATAGAGATCTAACATGCTTATATGCTGCACAACTAATTAAAAATAATGGAGAGAATATTGATGCTCGTGATATTCTTGATGAACTAGACAGACGAGCGGATGATTGGCAACAGAAAATTTATGAAGCGGAAAAAAAGCGAGATGAAGCCGTATATGAAAAAGAACATTTAGAAACTATTATTTCTCAGATTGAGGATGCTATGAAATCTGTCGATAAAATTTTGGAGAACGAATAATGCAAAGAGTAAAACCAGAAGTATATCTAATTTCCTACCCGCAAATAGATGAGAATGAAGTCAAAAGATGGCTTAAAGATATTGGAGGGGAAAAGGTTTTAGAACATCTTAGTGGTACTGATGCTGAAAAAGTAATAGAATTAGCAGGCAGAGAGTGTTATAGGTCTTTTGATGTTGGTCTCAACCCTAACGTTACCAAGATCAGGGATAATAGTGAAGAATACATAGGGAATTTAATTCAAAGTGAGCACGGAGCAGTCCTTGAACATGCTCAATGTGTGTGGGTATTTGAGAATATTTCTCGCGTTATGACTCACGAGCTGGTCCGGCATAGGGTTGGAGTTGGATATTCTCAAGTAAGCCTACGATATGTAAGGTTGAATGAATTAAAATTCTGGCTCCCGCCAGAAATTGAGAATAATCCAGAAGCAGTAGAATTGTTCGAAAAAATAATTAAAGATCTCGAACAAGCACAAAATAAATTGGCCGAAATATATGGTATTGACGATGAGTCTTTTAAGACAAAGAAGAAACTAACATCTGCTTTTCGTCGTATCGCACCCATAGGTTTAGCAACTGGTATTGTGTTTTCCTGTAATATGCGGGCATTGCGGTGGATTATTCAATTGAGAACAGGTGTTGCATCAGAAGTTGAAATACGACAAGTATTTAATAAAGTATATGATATTGCATCTCAGAAATGGCCTTATCTGTTTCAGGATTTTGTTAAAATTGACACTGGCGATGGATTGTTTGAGTGTAAACCAAAACATAGCAAGGTCTAGTTTGTGAAACTTGTAGGCGATGATATTTTTGTTAGGATCAAGGTAGTCGAGGAAATTAACAAGAAAGTCCTGGAAGTTGCTAAGGAAATAGTCGATAAGAATATTAGGTGGTATGGTGCTGATGAAAAATCAGCCGAAGATGTTGCTGATGTTATGCTGGAGCATTTCGATCTAAACGAATTTACTTCCGAAGAATTTGATTTTGCAGTGACGTGGATACATTTTTATTGTGCAGTAAAAACTGCTTATGAAGCCGGGATATTAAAGGATGACACTGATATTCCACCCGGGCTGATAGATTAAAAATTTTTCCTCATCAGGTCGGGGAAAATGTTGTATAATGGAAGGTTGCTTTTGAAAAGGAGAACAAAAATGAAGAGTAGAATTACCAAGAGGATCACAAACAGCAAGAGACACACGATCGGGTATAAGATCGACGGCAAGGAACGGAGTGTTTCACAGGCAGTCCAGATGGCAAGACAGAATCGGCTCTATGGAGTTCGGGTAGTCGCAAATCACCTACAGACTCCGCCAGGTGGACGACGCAAGCTTTTGGACCTTCCTGTTGTAGTTAAGTAAAGTTTAAATTTTAGAAATATTATATTATTTTAAACGACGGGACGCTGTTTATTGCGTGGCTAAAAGTCAAATTAGTTAAATTATTAAATTATTGGTTTATTAGAAAATTGAGCCTGGTTGCCTTGAAAGCCAGGCTCAACCCTTTATATAATACTCACGGTTCCCTTGACGCTTAATTTTATGGAGATTCAATGTCCAAAAAAGTAATTATCATTGAAGCACCAAATAAGGTTAATGGGTATAAGAAATACGCGGGTAAAGAGTATGATGTCCTGGCTTCATATGGGCACTGTGTGGACCTTCCCGAAAAGGGTTTGGGTATAAATATTAAAAAATCCTTTGAACCCACTTTTGAAGTTAAGGATGATCATCAGGATACAATTAATGCTATTAAATCTAAATGTGCTAAATCTGATTTAGTATTATTAATGACAGACCCAGATCGTGAAGGTGAAGCAATATCATTCCACATTTATGAGCAAATTAAAGATATTGCCAAGAAAGTATTACGAGCTTCAACTAGCGAAATTACAGCATCGGGTATTAAGAAGGCTATAGAAAATGCCGGAGAACTAGATCAAGGTAAAATTAATGCTTATCTGGCTCGCCGATTACTAGATAGATTAGTGGGTTATCGAACTAGTTTTTTAACTCAGCAGGCCACGGGCGGTAAATCGGCGGGCAGGGTGCAAAGTGCTGTATTACGGATTTTGGTTGACCGCGAAAATGAAATACTTCACTTTATTCCTGAAGAATACTGGATTTTTACGGCTCGGCTCTTGTCGAGTAAAAATGAGCAATATACTGCTTCACTATCAGATAAATTCAAAGTCCCAAATGAAGCAGAGGCTACAAAAATATACGATGCCGTTATTGGGGGGAATCCAGTTGTTGCCAGTGTTGAATCAAAAGATGTGAAATCTAATCCTTACGCTCCGTTCGCCACCATGCCTCTTATTGCTGCTGCGTCCTCGATTTTGGGATGGCAAACTAAAAAGACAATGGATGTGGCTCAGAACCTGTATAGTAACGGATTAATCAGCTATCATCGTACCGATTCGGTCACAATAGCAGAAGAACCAATGCAGGCAATACGAAATTATATTTCTCACACCTATGGGTCAGATTATATTCCGGATAAACCCAACTATTACAGTGCAAAAAAAGGAGCACAGGAAGCCCACGAAGCGTGTAGACCAACGGATATTTCTAACGTTCATCCGTCAGCACCTGAGGATAACGGGAAACTATACGAAATAATTTGGCGCAGAACAGTAGCTAGCCAAATGACTCCTGGGCTAGATAAAAAATCGAAAGTGATTACTGATATTTCTGAATATGAATTTGTGTCAAATGGCAATCAAATGTTATTCGACGGGCATCGGCAGGTTTGGCATTATGGGAAATCAGATGATGTTATTTTGCCAAATTTGTTCGGAGGCGAAAAGTGTAAATTGTTAACCTGAAGGAGTTCGAATGATAACCCAATCTGCCACTTATGGCGACGAATATTTAACTACGATAGTAGCCAGTCAGGCTGCTCATATTTTGGGAACAAATCCCGCAAATTTAATCATGTATTCAGAGGGACAATTTCTTAAAGGTGTTTTTTCTGGCCTATCTTATTGTAAAACAACAACCATTGGCACCGATGGATCGATGCCTAATAAACTTCATAACTTTTTGCAATTATGTGAAATGCGTGATAACTCTGACATAAAATTTGTTCGGGCATGTGTATCATTTGGGCCATATGGGGTTTCGATCTATTATATTTTCATAGAAAAGGGTAAGGCGTTTAAAGCTAAAAGATCTTTAATAAGACTTTCGGCTCGGCTTAATCCTCCCATTGCGCCTGTATTGAATGACGCACTGTGGGGTGATTTAATCGATAATACTGTTGGATTTTTTAAAAAGGCTCGGGATTATAAGGCATACGGCGTCAAGACGACTCGGGGAATAATACTTTCTGGTCCACCCGGGAATGGGAAATCAATGTTTTGTGATTATCTTATACGATGCTTTAATAATCGCGGAATTGATGTTATGGTGTATACATCGAGAGATCTCATTAAAACAATAATAGATAATAGAAATCCGTTCGATTTCAGGGTGATTTTTGTAGATGACGTTGATATAGACTTCTTTTCTAGGAAATCTAATTCCGAGATGGCATGCAGCCTGCTTTCTTGTCTAGATGGGTGCAAAAAAACATCTTCTGTTGCACTGAGAATATTTTCTACTAATGAATCTATCAAAAATATAGATCCGGCTTTTCTCAGACCAGGGCGAGTCGATAAGTGTTTTTCTTTTGACAATCCTAACACTGAATTAAGGAAGAAATTTATCAATACTTGGAATCAGAATATTTTGGATGGTATTGATGTGCCCGAATTTATTAATCGTTCTGAGGGATTTAGCTTTGCAGACATGGATCTTGTTAAGCAGGTTTTAGTTTCTAACTTTCTTTCATCCGGTAAGTGGGATATGTCAGTAGCAATCGGAGAGTTCGAGAGTAGATGTAGTGTAGAAAGTCACAGAAAAACTGGTATAGGATTTGATAATCTGAAATCTGCAGAAGAATCAATACCAAAACCGACAGGACCAAAACCAATAAGAGGAATGCATGAGTGATATTATAAATAAGCATCCGGGATTAACTGCCGAGCGAAAAGAAACCCAGCCCCCGCCAAGATATTCAGACGCGAGCTTGGCAAAGATTTGCGAGAAAGAGCAGATAACTCGTCCTGCGACTTTTAAAGGTGTAATTGACACCTTAAAAGCTAGGAAGTATATAACCCAAGAGAAAAAATCTTTCAACCCTACCGAGGTAGGGATGAAGGTTGTCGAGTTTCTTAGACAAGCAGATATGTGTTTTATTGATATAAAGTTCACGGCTAAAATGGAAGAGCTGCTAGATGATGTACAAAGTGGTACCAAAGATAAGATAGAAGTCCTCGATAAATTTTGGGAACGGTTGCAGAAAGACATCGCCAATGGTAAGCAAATTAAATCTGCAGGTGAAGTATCTGAATATAAGTGTCCTAAATGCGGAGGATCATTGCTTAAGAAATTTAGCAAATTCGGTCCATTTTTTGCTTGTCAGAACTCCAAAAAACTGACCCAGAAGCAGATAGATGCAGGGGAAGAATCTCCGTGTGACTACATTGCTAGTGTCGGGAAAAGTGGAGAACCACTTACTAAACAAAAAGTTGAAAAAGAGTACGCGTCATTTCCCTGTAAGAAATGCGGAGAAAAGATGGTTAAAAGACACTCGAAATTTGGGTCGTTTTTCGGATGTGAAAAATTTCCGTCCTGTAAAACTACCGCAGATTTAGAGGGTAATTTTAAGGAATCATCTGGTAAGAAATTCAAGAAGTATAAGAAATACAAAAAGAAAGCAGATGACGAGTGACAGCCAAAGAACAAAGCAAAGAGTTTTTAAAAAAAGTCGAAGGATGCTGCGGTATTTGGCTGCTTCCTGAACAATGGAAAACGGTTCTATTGGCGCTACATTTTGCAGCAGAGGAAGACTTGTCGAGTATAATTAGACAGCAGATAGATAGTATATACCATGATAATATGCCCAACCCTACAAGATGTGATTAAATTCGCCACCAAACGGCACAGACATATTAATGCGCAATCAGGTGGAGTTACTGCATGGAAAATGTTGCGCAAGCCAGATGGATCTCGTATACCGTTCGAAGAGGTTAGAAGTTTTCGCATATTTGATTGGGTAGCCGATGAAGCAGACAAGCTTCTTACTATTGACTCTATAGCCGTTGGCACGGCCTTTAAGGGCAACAAAAGGATATCTCAGATAAATAAGCTGTATTTATATGATTTGTCGGTCATAAATATATACGACCACTCTGCTGAATTTTTTAGTAAGAGCAGTATTGATCTGTGGTATATGGAAAACGATAACTCATTTGTTTCTGTCTCCTCTATAGAACAACTATCAATGAATAATTGGGTTAAGGATACTCCTGATATAGTACGAGCAAGATGGGTAGCACCAGATGAAGATTTCGATAGAATTTCTGAAGAGCTTTGTATCGGACGAAAGGTTGTTGAAGTTGTAGACGAGTCTAGAAATTTTGATATGGATTTTGAAGATTTATAGGCATTATCATGTATAAAGACTTATTTGGAAACGGTCCAATACGACATAAGACTATACTTAATGGTCGAGATGCTGAAGCAATAGATATACTAATAAACCTTCATTGCCCCACTAGTAATCCTAAAATACTGGATTGCACGTATAATTCCGGGAAAATGTGGAAAAATTCAAGATACCATCCGACTACCCGCATGGATATCGACCCGCTTCTTGATGTAGACGTGGTCGGTGATTTCACGAATATGCCATTTGGAGATTCGGAATACGATATTATTGTTTTTGATCCTCCTCATTTACCCGTTGCCGCAGCCTCGGAAAATAGTTCTAAAATATGGGAGAAATCTTATGGGATTACGGATAATGGCATTGGGAGAGAGGGCGATAACGTATCTAGTATGTTTCTTCCGTTTCTAAAAGAAGCAGAGCGAGTTTTGAAAAAGAATGGAATTGTATTAGCAAAAATTGCAGATATAATTCACAATCACCGGTATCAATGGCAGCAAGTTGATTTTGTTAATGCCGTTCGGCAGACAAACATGACTCCATGCGATATGATGATTAAATGCGATCCAAATGCCGGCAACCTAACATCTAGCAAGTGGAACAAGATAAAACATTTGAGAAAATCCCACTGTTACTGGATTGTCGTTCGAAATTCTGGACGTTGTGAATGTATAATATAATACTGGAGAAATAAAATGGAAAAGATTGATCCCAAAAGACTATCACCCGACAAGGGATTTGTAGTCGGAATTTCAGCTATTATCGGAGTAGACGATCCTAAAATTGAGATAGAATACGAGCCAGCACAGGCCAAAGCCAAGGATCAGGTGCAAAAAATAGAATTTTATTTCTACGCCGGCGAAACTGAGCTTATCAGGGCCGAGATGCACAAGTTTGTGGATGATACCATTGATAATTTATATGGAAACCCATAGAACCTTGAAAATCCCTCGGGACAGTTGTATAATACCGGTGAGTGGTAAGTAAAACTTAGTATTGGAAAGGAATTAGACAATGCCTCAAATCAAGTCTGAATGGGAAGAGATTCCGGAATTTATTGAAATCGCATCTAAACTGAAGGAAAAGTATCCAGAGCGGTTTGATCACGTTAATGTTGATCTAATTATTGCGTATAAATGTACGAATAAGACGAAGCCCGATAAGAAGTCAAAGCTTTACGACATGACGGGACAGACGGAGCCAGAGGCTTTCACGAACCCAAAGAAATACTTTATTAAAGTATTCCATGATACTTGGGATAATCTCGGGGAGAATAATAGAGTAGCGATTGCATTCTCTGCTATGAGTCGCATATCAGTTGATGATCCTGAGAGTGGTAAGGTTGAAGGTTACGATATGCATGATCAGTCATTTATGGCTCGCACTCTTGGGGTAGACTGGCAGACCCGAGCGGACATACCCAATTTACTGAGGGAGTCAGTGAATTTTGTATCGGAGCCAATTGTCTCATAATATTGAAACCACTCTACGGAGCTGTTTTCGCCAAAACATATATGGTTTATGATGGTGCCAAAGTTGATAACATATATGTCATTTATTTTGATTTGAGAGTATAATACATAACGGTTCCGTAGAGTGGATATTTTTAAGGAGTTTGATATGTCTTGGCAAGTTGTAGAAAAAGATGCATTTGGGACTGATTGGGCACTTGTTCGGTATAACGATCGGGCGCTTCAGCGGTTTGAGGATGAAGAAAAGGCACTTGAGTCAGCAGTTGACTATTTGACTAATTTAAACGTCAATAACGCATTAACGCCAACTGAAAAACTGAACAATATAGAGGCATTCATGATGACAGATTTTGGATGTTTTCTGGGAACGCTCGATGGCGAGCCCTGGTATATGACATATCCAAAAGATGTAGTAGGTAAAATGCCCGATGGATCCAATGGTGTAATCCATTGCAAAGGCGATATCGTCAATGATAAAACATTCTTTCTGTTAGAAGGTAAAACCGAGGTTGCTGTTAGAAAACTTCCTGGCACCTAATATGCAGATAAATATGTCTCAGATAATTATTGCATTAAGCGGTCGTAAGGGATCTGGGAAAAATACTGTTGGACAATTTATTGAGCAGTATTATATCAACTGCTGTCTACGAACCCGGAGTGACGTAGAAACTCCAATAGGAGTGGATAGCCCAGTTTTTATCTGTTCTTTTGCGGATAATCTCAAGGAATTTTGTATCAATACCTTGGGATTATCGATGGAATCGTGCTATGGTTCTGATGAGCAAAAAAATGCTCCTACTCAATATGTATGGGAAAATGCTCCCAAATTCTTGCGATGGAAATTTGGGGATGATCCATTAGCGAAGCACCTAATTAAGTCTGGCTGTTCCCCAGATGTAATTATGGATGCTTTTTATCCTAAAGCTATTACTGGGATTGGGGCATGTGATTATCCACCAGATGAACCAGATAGAAGTAAAATGAAATCAGGACCGATGTCAGGCAGAGATATAATGCAGTTGTTTGGTACCGATTTAATACGACATACGTTTGGTAATGTTTGGGCCGCAGCTACCATTCGGACTATTCATCGTAATGGCAAGCCTTTGAACGTGATAGTTGACAATAGATTTCAAAACGAAATAGAGGTAGTATTGAAAGAGCCAAAGGGATATATTATACGTTTAACTCGTAGTCCATTTGGGACAGAAGACGTGCATCCGAGTGAATCAGCTCTTGATAATTATAACTGGAATCAGAAAAAACATTTTGTTTTAGACAATAAGAACATGACCGTAGAAGAACAAAACGAGGCTATTAAGCCAATATTAAATACAATTTTTTCTGGGTAAAGAAAGGAGAGAAAAGGTGAGTAAAATTGTTGGCGTGGATCTTGGCACTACTAATTCGGTTGTCGCCATTGTAGAAAATGGACAGCCAAAAGTATTAATTAATAGCAGCGGTGGCCGCACTACTCCGTCTCTGGTTTCATTTAATAAATCCGAGAGGATTGTTGGTCAACGAGCTAGGAATCAGCAGGTTTTAAATCCTAAGAATACAATTTATTCTATCAAGCGATTTATGGGAAGGCGACATTCTGAAGTTAGCGCAGAAGAAAAGACTGTTCCATATACAATAGTGGGTGGTCCGGAAGAACTGGTTAAGGTCAAAGTTGATGATAGGGACTACGCCCCTCCAGAGATTTCCGCAATGATATTGAAAGATCTCAAGACGACTGCTGAAACATATTTTGGGCACGAAATAACTGAAGCGGTTATCACTGTCCCCGCATATTTTAATGATGCCCAGCGACAGGCCACAAAAGAAGCCGGGCAGATTGCTGGGTTTGATGTTAAGAGAATTATCAACGAACCCACTGCTGCTGCTCTATCATATGGTCTGAATAAAAAGAAGCAGCAAAAAATAGCTGTTTTTGATTTGGGTGGTGGAACCTTTGATATTTCAGTTCTTGATATTGGAGATAATGTTTTTGAGGTTCTTAGCACTAACGGCGACACCCATTTAGGCGGTGATGATTTTGACGCCGCATTCGTTGACTACATTGCAGAAGAATTCAGAAAGGTGGAAGGTATCGATCTTCGAAAAGATCCGATGGCTCTACAGCGGTTAAAGGATTCTGCTGAAAAGGCTAAGTGTGATTTATCATCAAGTCTCGAAACTCAAATATCCCTACCTTTCATTACTGCAGATTCCAATGGACCGAAGCACCTAAATCAAACTATAACTCGTTCTAAATTTGAGCAAATAATTTCTGGTTTAATTCAGCGTTGTAGAAATCCAGTTATGCAAGCACTTAAAGACGCCAATTTAACACCGAAGGATATAGATGAGGTTATACTGGTCGGTGGCTCAACCCGCGTTCCCGCAGTTCGTGCTTTGGTAAAAGAGATGTTCGGCAAAGAGCCAAATTCTAGTGTAAATCCCGATGAGTCGGTAGCCATTGGTGCTGCTATACAAGGATCAATATTAAGCGGAGAATCCTCAGATATTGTTTTACTTGATGTCACACCGCTTTCTTTAGGTGTTGAAACCCTTGGTGGCGTTATGACTGTTTTAATTCCAAGAAACACCACTATACCGACCACTAAAAAAGAGACATTCTCAACTGCCGCAGACAATCAACCTGGAGTAGATATACATATTCTCCAGGGCGAGAGAAAGATGGCAGATTCCAACAGAACTTTAGGCAGATTTCAATTAGCAGATATACCATCTGCACCTCGTGGTGTGCCACAAATTGAGGTTAATTTTGATATAGACGCTAATGGCATTTTGCACGTATCTGCTAAGGATCTTGGCACTGGAAAACAGCAATCCATAGAGATTAAGTCGTCATCTGGATTAAGCGATGATGAGGTTAAACGAATGGTGGATGATGCGCAGAAATATTCGGAAGAGGATGCTAATAAAAAGGAATTGGTAGATGCAAGAAACCAGGCTGATAATCACATCTATCAAGCCGAGAAGATGATGAAAGAGCATGGGGATAAAATACAAAATAAGTCCGATGTTGAATCTGCTGTCAGCGCAGTCAAGGACGCCATTAAAACCAATGATAAGGATTCTATTAAAAAATCCTTAGATGTTCTCAATACCGCTTTGCATAAAGCCAGCGAAGATATCTATAATGCTAATAAAGCAGCGACTCCTGATATACCCGTTGGCGAGACGCCGACAAATGTAGTAGATGCAGAGTATTCAGTAAAGGATTAAAAATTGGAAGACCTAGCACGAAAATATAGGCCGAAAAAATTACAGGATTTAGTTGGACAAAGCGTGGTTGTTCAAACTCTGACTAACGCAATTAAAAATAACAAACTACATCACGCTCATTTGTTTGTAGGCCAGTATGGCTCGGGAAAGACAAGCTGCGCACGTATTTTAGCTGCTACAGAAAATTGTCTCGTATCTCCGGGATTGGATCCATGCGGAACCTGCGATAATTGTAAAAAGATTTTTGCAGGGACCCATACCGATGTGCTAGAAATAGACGCGGCTAGTGGCGCTGGCAGTGTGAAGGAGGTTCGGAAATTAAAAGAAAATGCGCTATATAACCCAATTGCAGGGTGTAAGACAAAATATTTTATTATTGATGAAGCACAAAGGTTATCACAAGAGTCAAACGATGCCTTATTAAAGCTAATTGAAGAACCTCCATCGAGGGTTAGATTCGTACTATCAACTACTGATATTCATAAATTACGACCGGCAGTCCAGTCAAGATGTCAGAGACACGATATAAGGCAGATTTACTGGGCACAGATATCTGAACGGTTGGCATACATTGCGAAAAGTGAAAACATAGATGTCGAAGAGGGAGCACTGAATTTATGTGCCCGTTTAGCTCATGGTAGCATGCGCAATGGCATACAGAATCTGTCTAAGCTAATATCTTTCTCTAAGAATGGGAAGGTTACTACTTCTGATGCAGATGATGTTTTTGGAACTGTGTCCGAAAGTCTCTTTTATGATTTGATAGATTCTTTAATTGAAACCCATACTGGAAAATTAGATACCAGGTCGGGTTTGAAGGTTATTAATAATATACTCCAGAGTGGTGCTGAATTTCAATCAGTATATGATGGCATAGCAAACCATCTTAGAAATATGCTGGTAGTATTGACCGCTTCGGCGGCATTTGAGTTTGTCGATGCGTCCCAGGAAGGCAAGAAAAGATTGAAAGAGCAGTGTCTTAAGTGCCAACAGGGCAAGAAACATAAGGCATTACTTAGAATCTTATCTGCTTTAAATGAATCAAAGCAGTCGGTAGACTACAATATATCTCCTGAGATTGCACTACAAGCTTGGCTCATAAAGAGTGTTATATTTTTTAACGAGTAAGGAGAAAAATACAATATGTCTCTCTCCAAAAAAGAGAGAGACCAAGCACTGAAAGAAGAAGAGATCACTTCTCTAGTGAATCAAGTGCGTGATTATGACAACGAACAATCGTTTATAAAGTTGAAAATTTATTTAGACGGTTATATACGGTTGTTTACACAAAAATATCACATCCCAGGATGTGATGCCGATGAAATTGAGCAAGAATGTTTGGTGGCACTAAAATTTAAAGCAATACAAGATTTTGATGCTGCCAGAGGGAAGTTTAAGTCTTTTGCCCTCCTTTGTATTAGGAGACATTTGTTCTCCTTAATTAAAGGAAATAACCAGCAAAAGCGACGAGTATTAAATCAGTCTTTGTCTCTCGATGAAGACCGTGGATCGGAAGAGGGTGAAACTCTCAGTTTGATCAATATAATTATAACCAACAAGCCAACGGTGGCCGATCAGATGGAAAAGCACGAAGACGAGGAAGATAAGAAACACAAACTTTTATCTCGGCTGTCAGAAATGGAGCGAGAGGTTCTAAGACTCTATTTAAAACAATATCACTACGATGAAATAGTAAAAGAATTAAAGAAAAAATTTCCCCAGATAAGCCGCAAGAGCACTGATAATGCACTTGTTCGAGCACGAAGCAAAGCGAAAGAGCTGGCTAAAGAACTGGACTGGGATGATTGAAACTTCGGAATTTCCTTAATCTCGCTTGACTTTTCATGGGAATACGATATACTTGAAGTGAAGGAGAAGAAACGTGAACATAGATGAGTGCATCTACCGTCATAAGGCTCCGAAGTTTTCAGTCCGTACCAGGGACGGAGTCGTTTGTCATGAGTGCCGAGAATCAATGATTGAGCATAATCGTAAAAGCAATTGTGATTGGACCGATCTGCTTGGTGATCTTTGGTTTGACGCAATGCAAGTCGAGGAGTGTGCGAGAAAAGCAGACATCTCTTCTGCGGACTGGCGCAATGCTATGCTTAAGTGTATTGACCGTATCGGGAGATATGCCGAACTCTTGCAACGGTATGTAGTTTGTAAAGGCTGCGGCAGACCAGAAATTCACAAAATGTGCCCTGCGTGGGGCACGCCGTTCTACATGAGTGGCAAATTATATACCGCAGAAGATGAGGCAGAATTCGGTGAGCAGCATCGTAAAGCAATGATGGAAGTAGGAAATAGTAAAGAAGCAAATGAGCGTGCTGATTGGGAACTTGGTATTTTGAAGAACAAAATTGACTAGTGAGGAGAATCAGTATGTATGCGGAAGATGAAATTCATCTTTGTCCATCAATGTCCCGCGAAGGAAGATATCTCCAATATTGTTGTGCGGGCAAAAGAAATGCGAGATGGAGGTTGATTCTTCCTACCGAGTCTACTGGCGAAGACGAAGAATCGGTTATTTTACAAAATGTATTATTCTGTCCGAGTTGTGGCAAAGATTTACAAGTGGAGGACTAAAGAATTAAACATAGTCCATATGCAGATTGTCGTGCGCCAGATGGCATAATTGCCAATGGTTGGCGACTAGTTCGTAAAGGTGGACGGGTGAAGTTTGGAGGGTCGTATTATTCAGCAGCACAGCTTTCTGAGATTGTGGGTGAATTGGTTTATGCTTCAATGGGAGAATATTGGCAAAGCTATGTGAGAATTTACCGTGGGGCGGTTGGATGCCAAGGTTGGTTTTGTAACGCAGAAGTGGAATTGCCAAAAGGATAAATAAGTGTGGTCTAAATTTAAGATATGGAATCTAGGTTTACTAGCACTAATTATTACTGGTTGCGCAGATCGGTTATTAATGGGTGACACCAATTTGCGCCGCTACCCCACATGTGTTTACTCGGACGTTAAATTAGGACCATATGCTAAGGCTTGGTTTATAAAACACCCAGAAGCACGAGGCACGGCTATTCTTTTGCCAGGCTATAAAACTAATAAAGGATATCTTCTGGAATTTATTGATTTATGGACAAGTAACAAGTTTAATGTACTATTGTTGGATTATCGAGGGTTTGGAGATGCTGCCGGTACTGTGGATTTTAGGGGAATAGTAGAAGACGTTCATCTTGCGGTTGTTTTTGCTCAGTCTCAGCATCCTCGCGTTATTTTGCACGGATTTTCTTTGGGCACTATGGTAGAAGCTAAAGTGGCATCAGAAGTTGATGTTTCAGGATGTATTTTTGATGGAGTGGCCTCACCTAACGCATTGGGTTTGACGGGCTTAGTTTTACCTAAAGACATGCGCACACGTCAAACAATTCTTAAAATAAAAGAACCGAAACTGTTTATCCATAGTATAGACGACGATGTAACGGTATATTCAGAAGCAGAATATATCTACAACAGAGCGACTGAACCGAAATCGATGTGGACCACATCTGGGCCACATATTTTATCATATAAGTATGACCCACAAGGCTACCAGAGAGTAGTTTCTGGTTGGTTGTCTCAAAATTCATTGGAGAATTGAATTGAAAACCCATGTCCACAATTGGATTCTTGTTGATCTTTCATATGATAATGAAGATCATGAAACAATTACTTATAGCTGCTCAATTTGCGGTCGATGTCGATACGTTAATGCAGGATGACAAACATAGAAGATGAAAGGTGAGGTGAAGCTGATATGAAAAAGTCCTTTTGTGATCATTGTGGTGAAGAATTCTCAGCAACAGATGAATATGTAAAAGCGAAAATAGAAATATCTTACACCGAGTATTTAGGTGATGATGGTTCGAGTTTTCGCGAAGAGAAAATCGAACTTTGCCATCAGTGTTTTAGAAAAGTTTACGGAGTTCTGAAACCGAAGGAGAACTCTAGATGAAAATTCGAAACTCTTTTGTAAGTAATAGTTCATCTTGTTCGTTTATTATTGACAATCGCACGGATCAGATTAAGACCTTAGTAGATTTTATTCAAGATAATCCGAACATTTTCGAGCAGTATCTAAAGGAATACGAGGAAGATATTAAAGAAATGGGTTCGGACTGGATGGGCACTCCTGCCTCTCGACTAACTACGAAGAATTTTTTGAAATCTGCGGCAGAATATGATAAAACAATATTGCCCGGTCGTAATTATTTGACATTCGCCGATGATAGTGGTGATTTTGCGGAATATGTATTACACACCATGCTTTCCGATGTAAAATCAAGCAATAAAAATTGGCACTGGGAATTTTATGAATCCTACCACTGAAAAACTTTGTCCTACTTGTGGACAAGCAACGGAACATATTATTTATATGTGTGAAGTGGAATGCTGTTCTAGCCCTGCTGATTATGAAGGATGGTGGCGAGTTATAGATGGTTTCGGGATTAAAACAGGATTAATGCAGAGGAGGAAAGTATGTCAACATCATAGGTATTTGTTGATAGGGAAAGGAGATCAATAATGGAATACTATGGTGATATTTATGCTACAGTTAAATTAAGAATGCGAATTCAGATTGAAGCTAATGAAGAGCCTAGTCCAGAGGATATTCTGTCGGCTTTACGAGGAGATGAAGACTCGGATAATTTAGTAGAAATTATCGATATTGTTGATGATGAGATAGTAGAACATATTTCAATCGATGAAATCGATATTCATGAATCTTCTGTGGAAGATGACACCGAAGACGACTAATTTTTAGGAGAAATATATGAGAAATAATAAGATAGCTATTTTTGTCATCAGTTTAGGTTTGCTTTTGTGCTCAGGATGCGATTTTATGGAGCAAATGTTGTCGGACATTGATGGGTGGGATTTATCAGTGTGTGCGAATTATCCAGGGGCTTGCTGGGAATGCTATTGGGATAATGTTGACAAAGTTTTAGAAGCCCAATAAGAGAATGCCGAGAAAAATCAAATATTTTCGGCTAAAAAGGTTTATAACGCAGAAGCTCATTGATATAATACGATGGATGTATGATACTAAGCGACATCCATCGTATCGGCTAGTTGGTAGGAATTTTGTGCTGGACCTTGAGGAGAACTGAAATGAATTGTGTATCAGATAACGAAACACTTCAGGAGATAAGTGTTCAGAGGGACATTTTTCGAGAATTGGTGCTGCTGGCGTATTCGTCTGTTGAAGAATTATATTTTATGCCGAGTCGCCTTTCGGGTCCTAAACGTGTGTTTTCTGGGTATCCAGATGATACTCCTATTAGCTGGCGGGAATTGGCAAGGAAACATTTAGGTATAAAAGATGAGTGATCCTAAATCCCTAATCAAAGACCCATCAGCTTTAATTCAATCATCCAACGATATCATTCAATTTCTTGAAAAAATAGTTAATGAATTCGGTACCAGGATGATGCTTGATGCCGTTATCGACTTCTTGTCTCTAATGATAGTACTAAATAAGATAACAATAAAAGATATAGAAGACTATGTGAATTTACACACTAAATTTTTTGAGGAAAAAGTATGAAGTGGATTATTTTCATTATTCCACTTTTTTTATTTGGCTGTGTTTTTGATCGTCCTGCCCACTGGTTTACTGCTAGTGATGGGTATCAATGGCGAGCCTATGAATCTGACTGCGAGCAATGGTATGACCCGATAACTGATAGCAGTGGATTGTGGGCAAAAGATCCGAGGACTGGAGAAAAATATAGGTTTATATATTTTAATCAGTGGAGTTTTGAGTGAAAGGAAGAAACAACATGCAAAAAGAGGTAAAATGCGAATGTTTTTCGTGGGGGAACTTTACAGAAGGAAGGTCAAAGGCATTGGATTTTGTTAATTCTGGGAAACGGAAAATTATATCGATCAATGAGATTGTAACAGGCACAGGCGAACTGCAAATATCGGTTTATTATTATGATCATGAGGAGACCGATGCTGAGCGGTTGGATAGAATTAGAAAGAAAATTCTAGATCCCGAATGCATGCCACGAGGAATACCTAGTGATCCCGAGGAACGCAGGAAAATGGCGGAAAAATATTGGGGTGCAGTTGATAAAGTGTTAAAGCTCTTGCGTACCGGATCTTGGTGAAGGACCAATGAAAGACACAAATGAGCGAAATTAAGACACGCCAATGTCCTGCTTGCCACGGTGAAGGTGGACGAGTTGAACCAGTACTTGATTTTGGTGAAGGACCATTTGAACCTTGTGGTTTTTGTAATGGGCGGGGTATTATTATGGGTAATTATTATTTTACTATTTTGGGGTGGCTATCTGCCATAAAACGAGATAATATTAGATTAGATGCAGAAATGCTTAAATTAGCAGAAGAGGCAGTTAGACAAAAGCAAAACCAGAAGCAACTTACAGATAGCGAAATTAAAGAGTGTGCACAAAGACTGGTTGATGATGTAATTGATGTTGATGATTGAAATTGTTCTGCAACAGATGTATAATTGAAAAAGGAGATTTGAATGAAAGCGACTGTATCCAATAAGGAATTGGTTCGTGGTTTTGACAAATTGTGCGAAGTGGCCACCAAGGGGGTGAAGTCTGATTTTCAGCTAGCGGGCCGCATTACCATCGAAGTATTAAGCGATAAGCTCGTACTTTGGTCAACCAATGGGCACCTAGATGCCAGATATACCATCTCTGATGTAAGTGATTGTGAACCGGGCATTATTACGGTTGATGCCGTTATTGGTCGCGACGTAATACGAGTGGCGAGTCAGGAAGGTAAAGATATATTGATGAGTGTGGATAAAGATGTTCTGCACCTAAAAGCTGGCCGCAAGAAGTTTAAAATCTCTACTCTGCCCAAAAATCATGTAGGGGATGATGCTCCCGACCCTATTAAAATTGTTATTCCGGCTAAAACCCCCAAGAATGGCCTAAAATATACATTCCCCCAATCTATGTTATCCGATGGCATCTCAACAGTGGCTCGGTATAAGGCTCCGCTCAAATATAAAACAGAATATCTACAGATATGTATGCACTTTCTAGAGGATAAGGTCCGATTCGTTTGTGGCGATGGTATGCGGTTCGCTGTGTATGCCCGGAATCACGAGAAAAACGGCATTACCGGGGATGGCGGTAAGTGGCTGTTGCCTTCGGATCAGGCAATGATAATTGCAGCAATAATAGACGAAGAAGTTTCTCTGACATATTCAGATGCCAAGACATGTTATATTCAATGCGGTAAATTAGACATGCTTTTGAAGGGAATTCCAGAAATTGAATATATCAGTTATGACGTTCATGCGTATAGGTTCGAGGATGCTGTTGCCCTAGTGGACATTAATTATGATGATATGTCCGCTGGTATGGAAACTGTTCGGGTTGTTCGAGATAAAGAAATGGAAAATGAGGGCGATTTCCATAGTTGCACTTTTGATGCAGCACCAAATACTATTAATTTCGCCGTAAACGAAGGTCGATATCAGGCAGATTTTGATGCTGATATATCGTTTACCAAGATTAAGGTAGATAAGTTCAAATCGATATATTCCTATGCGTTTTTGAACGAAGTTACTCACGCCATCACTTGTGAAGCTTTGCGATTCTATTGTATAGAAGAGGGCGGCATCATGCTGGCAGAGCCTTTTGTTAAAGATGCGGATAGTAAAGGAGATGGAGTGCGTGCTGGTATATCCCAAAATGCTAATGCTCCAACTGGTGAACCACTATTGATATTCTTTTTTGCTGCCGCAACAGAAGATGAGGAAGAGTGATGATAGGTGCAGTTATGCGCGGAGATGGAGTGTATGTTCTCCCTTCTGATGGGTCCATTGATCCTGATGGACCTTACGTTGCAGAGTATAGCACAGAGCAGAAGCTAGAGTTTTTTGATGATTTAACTAAGACCGCATTAGAATGGGCAGAAGAGAAAGATCCAGAAGAAAAACGAGTTCTTCAAAGATATATCACAGATAGATTATGGGATATAGCAAGAGGGTACCCTTTTGGTTTGCCTCGTATATATGAAACGACTGGTCTGATCATAACTAATGATTATGCTTCCAGTGCTTTAACGTGTGGGCACGCAAATGAGGTGCCATCTGTCTGTGAATGCGAAGATAATTGTTATTGTAAATCGCATAGTTGCAAACATGATTTTTCATCAGTGCATGAATGAAACGTAACCGACGTGGACAAAGATAAATATCTTTTTTGGATTTACGGCAATTACTATCAGTCTCACAAGGCGTGGGGAGATATATGTTCGAAAACTAAGGATGCCAGAATTGAAATATTAGATTGTGGACATAATCCAGATAACTCCACAGAAGATAATAGGGTTGTAATGGCGGGGGGAGTTATTAAAGCATTAAAAAATAAAGATATCTTTGATAAGAGACCTCGCATAATCAAATTAAAAGGATTGCCCAGTGATTATACAATCATTACGGACTATCTTCATCTGGTTAATAAGAAATGTGTTTTAGTGATAGATGCTTCCTTTGGGCACTATAAATCCAAGCGGTTTAATAGCGCCAAAACAAGTAATTTTTACAAAACCGTTAAAGCTGAGGGTAAAATACTTGAGTTTCCTCTTGAGGCCACCAGACACGATAGCGCCGTAAAATGGGTAAAAGATATAGCACTAAATTTTGAAAAAAAAATAGATGATGATGCTGCTCAACTAGTTGTCGAAATGAAGGGCAGAAATCTAGATGCATTATATGCGGCGGTAGTCCTTCTGAGGGATTATCAGATTGGCAAGAATATCAAAAAGTCTGACGTTGAGACTGCCTGTGTCTCTACTTTTTTGAGAACGGTTTGGGATTTAATTGAAAGTATTTTTGCACAAGACTACAATAATGCGTTATTGCATATGCAGCGATTTTATCAGCTTTCAGAAGTTCCATCTGAATTTCCGTCTATGACGTATGAAATGCTTGGAGCACTGATGTATAAATTCCGGCCATTAGTTTTAATCAAAGACAGTATCAATGATAAAGACCCAACGTTTGACAATGTAAAGGCGGCACTGTTTGGCTATAAAAGAATTGATAAGAAGAACTCAGATGGAGAAGACGAAGATCAAAGCACCGAATATAAAGAAATGTATGACGATAGATTCATAGGAATGAGCTTACAGGACAGTGGGTTTAATCGCATGCTCCGACTGTCCCGCGACCAGATTTATAGTAAATACTCTGAAATACTGGAAGTTCAGAAATATGTAAGAATCGAAGCTAGAAGCAATACGCAAATCAAAGAAGCACTAGATTCACTAATCATGGTTCTTTGCGGAACAATTACTCCATCGGTGTCAAAGCAAGTGCGTAAATATAAAGTAGACTTGGAGGCATGAATGTCAGAAGCAAAAGAAATAGAAGTTACAATAGATCAAGAGGGCAACATAGAAGTTGAGATGTTTGGGTATCACGGCAAAGGATGCCATGATATTCTACAAAAGATATCAGCTGCCCTCGGTAAGTCCATAAAGATTAGCAAAAAGCCAGATTTCTATAAGCCAGTTCAAAAGGAAAAGGTTAAAATTGTAAGAGGCATGTAATTAGGAGAAATGTCGTGAAAAGAGTGTTGAGCATTTTGTTGGGATTGGTTTTTGCTAGTACTGCTTTTGCGCAGGCGGTTGTTTCGTCACTATCGATACTAGATAATGAGCCACTGGAATATGTGTCGGGAGATATCACTAATGACGATCCAACCTACGGTCCATGTGCTGGGTATTATTATGATGACGCCTATGTGAATAGCTATTATGCGATTACTATTTATGTGGTTAATAATGGATATGAGGGATATGTTTCGATTCCATATTCTTCGTTCGAATACGATTGGGATTATTGTCGATGGGAATATAATTTAAGTAGTCCAATTAGTATTAACGGAAGCAACAGCCAGCACCAGACTCGTCGAGTTGCTGTTTTAAATAATTTGTTTGTTGGATTTAAGTTAAAATTGCCATATGAAATTAGATATTCATATTCTGCCGTATTAGATGAGATACCAGATGGTTTTGGCACACCAAGAACGCCAGATACCGGATTAATTTATATCATTCCCTCAGATGTTATTATTCCTTACGGCAGATATGAGGCACGGTGTCGGACAACTCATGGTGGAACTGACACGAATGGCGATGGATTTCAAAATAATGCCATTGGGCAGGAAGCAAATGATCCATCTGGTGAAAATAGCATGGAATATTTCTATGTAGACAGTGAAACGGATAGATTGTTTTTTGAGCGAGGATTTGCATGGTTGTCATGTGAAGACGATTCAATGATGTATTCTATACAGTCGCCATCTTATCCGGATTACTCTGAAATTCTAGATTCTAGTATTTTCATGTTTGGTATTTACAATGTACTGGAAACATCTTGTGGTGACAACATTTCGGGGACCGAAGTTTTTAATTTAATGCGACGATTGATGGTGGACGCTTCGGCTTATGACTGTCTTACCCTGGAGCCCATGCAAGGGGTCACAATTCACGGTTTGCCGGGTGATCCACAAACTGATGAAAACGGTAGAGTTTTGGTCACAGTTGAATACGGTTGGAGTAGTCCTGGCATTTTTCCGACCACTTCTGATACGTGTGATTATTTTGTGCCAACATCTGCGGGTCCAATTGAAAACCTAACTGTAGATCTGGTCGATAGCCTTAATTTTTGTAGACTTAAGTATCTATTCGAAATAACCGGGAGAGTAACAGATGAATCTAATAATGGGATAGGTGAAGTTTGGATGGATGGGCTGGGGCATCCTACAGATATGGATGGATACTATTATGGTGGTATTACTTCTATTATAGAATGTGGTTGGACAATAACGGTTACTCCCATAAAGGAAGGGTATAGTTTTACACCGCAAAGCAGATATTACGAAAATATCCATGAAAACTACGTCAACCAGGACTACGTTGGCACTCAAGAATGACTAAAAACATGAACATCAGTATTCACTTTGAGCCAAAAGATATTTGGATTGGAGTATTTTGGGATACAATCCCATTGCCCGATCACATGGAGGAGGTATTCGTATACATTTGTCTATTACCCTGCCTGCCTATTTGTATTAGATGGGAAAGAGACACGGATTGAATATAGGAGAATTATTATGCAAAATCCAGATGTTGGAGTCATTGGTTGCGGATTTGTAGGTGGAGCAGTTTCGAGAGCTTTTAGTCCGTATACTAATATTAAGGTTTATGATAAAAGACCGGAATTCTGTTCACACTCTTTGAAAGAAGTTTGTAGTTCTGATTTTGTATTCATTTGTGTGCCGACGCCTATGAGTGTAGATGGTTCATGCGATATATCGATTTTAGAATCAGTCTGCCAAGATATCTGCAAAGCTGGCGTTATGGAAAAAACTGTATTTATACACAAATCTACAGTCCCGGTTGGCACCACAACAATGCTAGGTAAAAAGTATGGGCTTAAACTTATTTTTAGTCCAGAATTTCTCACCGCTCGGCACGCAGATATTGATTTTTTGATGGCGAATAGAAACATTTTGGGCGGTAATCCTGAATGGGTTGAAAAGGTATCTGCGCTTTTTCAGCACCGATTTCCTAATCGTCCAATTATACGTATGACAGCCGAGGAAGCCGAAGCTGTGAAATACACTGTTAATTGTTTTCTGGCTACAGTCGTGATATTCTTTAATGAAATTAAATTAGGACTATGCGATAAATATGGATTGGATTACAGCAGAGTTCTTGGGCAAGTCATGTCGGATGGTCGAATAGGGTATAGTCATGCTCAAGTTCCGGGGATTGATGGCGATTGTGGGTTCGGTGGGAGCTGTTTTCCAAAGGACCTTAACTCATTAATTTGTCAGATGGAACAGAAGGGATTTGATCCTAAATTACTAAAAGCTTGCTGGCAACAAAATCTTGTCGTCAGAAAGCACAGAGACTGGGAACATTGATTAAAATATCGGAGAATTGCTAATGAAAATTCGTAGCGGTTTTGTATCAAACAGCTCGTCCTCATCATTTTTGGTTCCACTAGATAAATTCAAAAATGTGTTTGACCTAGCACGTAAAATGATTGCATTACGAAATAAAGATTGGAATGAAGATGGTTTTGAAACTGGACCAGAATTGTTTGAAGTTATTGACGACCTAGAACAGAGCGGGATGGATCCCAATACTTCAGTTTCGTTTCCTACGACAAATTATAATACTTGGATTATTCAAACTCCGGATGGATATTTGGTTGATACTTGCAATAATCACGATTGGATATTTGAAGGAGTTCGAGCAGAGCATATATGGGATTTTAATATTCCAGGATATACCGAGAAAGACGGTCATAGATTGCAAGACAATAGGGTTTATTTTTTGCATTTAGGATTGTTCGGTAAATTGGTTAAAGGTCATAGGTGGTATGATACTTGCAAAAATTGTAGTGGATATTTGTTAAAGCTCGATGACGATAGCGTTATTTGTCCAGTGTGCAAAGGTTTGGGGGATATTTGGTGATAAACATCGAATTTGACGTTTTGGAGGATAGTCATGATTGAACAGGATTTGTTGAACGCGATTAAGCAACTAACGGAAGCTATTAATAATCTTTATAAGGTAACCGAGGAATTCTCGAAGGCGAATAAGGCGAATGCTGCCAACTTGGTGAGTATTAGGGATTCTCTGCGAAGAGCAGAAACAGAAAGGGTCGTTTACTAATGGATATTGAATTTGAAATATTAGAAGATGGAAGCGTTCTGATTAATAGGCAGAATCAGGATTATAATGATATGGTCCGGAAGTTTTTTAGTGGTATAATTGAAGATGAGGAAGCACTAAATTCATTTCTTTCCGCAACGGAAAATGTTGAAATAGTTTTTGGCCCACACACAATGTGCGGATAAATTTCAAGGATTATAGTCCACAAACGGTATAATGTAATATCGTTATGGACTTTAATCTTAAGAAAATTGCGTCATTTGATCCAGCATCACAGAAAAACATCGGTTGGAGTCTCTGCGAAGTTCTGTGTAAAGACGGTAAATTTGACATAACCCGATGTGTTGCAGATACTTTCGTGATGGATGAATATGATAACAGATGGGCATGTTATTGGCCCATGTTTCAGAAAATAGAACAATTCCTGAGCGAAAATAAACCAGATATTTTAATCATGGAGAAGACCAGTGTTTTTGCTGGTGGATTCGTGACGGGTCAGGTGGCCCAATGCATGGGTGCTATTTTTGTTGCCGCAGGTAAATACGGAATAAAGGATATTGTTTTCGTATATCCTACGTCAGTTAAGAAAACAGTAGCAGGGCATGGCAAGTCTACCAAATCGCAAATTAAACGAGCTGTTAACTATTTGACTAAGAGCTTTGAATGTGGGCAGTCGAAGCTGTCGTCTGATCACGCCTATGACGCTGTTGCGAATATATTATTCTACCTAATAGAAGAAAAATATATTGATCCTTTAACGTCATTTCCGTGGTTAACCGCAAAACAACTGAAAACGAGGAAAAATAATGGCAAAGTCAAAAAAACTTAGCGAAGATTACGCGATTAAGCACGAAATAGAAGAAAGCCTCAAAACCTCTAATTATCTAGACAAAGTTGCCGAAGTGCTAGAAAAGGGAGGATCAATTGGTGAAGGCATAGTTCCTGACTACTCCGGAAATTCTGGTGGTTTAACTAAAAGCAAAGGTGGTATGACTGTTGGGCACAGTACTGCCAATGAGAGCAGTTCATTAATACCGATCACTACCGATATGCTTTTTAATGCTGCTACTACAGCACTTAATACTGAGCAAATGGCGTGGGCCATAAACAATGATCCAATGGCATCTGCCGATTCATATAAAACAAAAACTAAAACAGCTGCAACTGAAGCACCAGATGTAGAATATGATGGGCCGAAAATATCTAAAGCCCAGTGGAATGCTATACAAAAATATCCTGCTCTTATTGAGCTACTTGGCACCTCCAAGGGCGATTCTATTGTAAAAGAAATTGCCGCCAAAGTGAATGTTATGATGATAGAAAAACTAGCAGAAAATGCCAAGTCTGTTAGTAAGTATGCCGATAAGTGTATTGTAGACAGGAAGAATATTAAACAATATTTCGTCGGCGAAAATAATGAGTGGGCCTGTCAAGTCACTGCTAATGGGCCATTTCGTGGGAATGAAGCAATATATTACGATCCAGAAAAAGAGGATGCGTATATCCTCAGATTGTCCGATAATGCATGGGTAGATGTCACTGATGAATTCAATGTGGTGCACGATTTTGCTAGCACCGAAAAAGTTAAAGATTCACCAGAGAACATCCCAGATATTGTGGAGTAAACGATGAGAATAATTTTTGTTTTATTGGTTTCACTGTTGCTTTTTGTAGGATGTGCCAAGAATGGCTCGGTGGAATATATTCAAGTGGTTCATGACCATAAAGTGTTAACAAATGAAACACTAGATGCTGTCGTGGCATCTATACAAGATGATGTTGCAAACATTAGATCGGCAGGAAAGTTAACCCCAGAGATCGAGACGAGTGCTCAGCAGCTAATTGATAGACTCATTGTGATCAAAATGCAGAGTACTGTTATGTCTAATTATGTTGATACTATTATTGTTGATGAAGAGCTATTATCTCAACTAGTAAGGGCTAGGTGGGATGAATCTCGTGAATACTAAGGAGGAATTATATGTTTAAGGAATTGTTTTTGAATGTGAGAATATGGTTTGCTTGTTTGTTTTTGAGCAAAAAAGAGGCAAAGGTAATTCGACGTGCTCTGTCTAAACCTAGCCAAAAAGGAATATGCACAAATAGTTCAGAAATCTATGTGGGACGGAACATTTTGGAATGTCATGATGGGTAAAAACCATATGCCAGATGATCAAGTGGCTATTATTAAAATGTCAGAAGAATATGCCGGTATTGTTCCCGAGGAGAAGTCTGTTTATATATCAGGCCGCAAGCCGGATAAAAGTGAAATTCGACCAAAATTCACCAAACAATTTAATGAGAAGTCCGCATCTGTACTTGAGTCCATTGTTGGGCTACAATCAGATGAGGAAAACGAAGTTACTTTAAATGTTGCACCGGAAACTCAAGTTATTAGTATGAGGCCGGGATATTCTAGAAAAAAGGACGGAAAGTATGTACGTTAACCCGAGCCCGAGAAAAAAGAGAATGAAGTGATATGTCGGCCTGGATTATATTGTGCTGCTGGTGGAGATGGTGCTACGGCAAGTGTGAATGTTCCTCTTTCAACTGAATCGGGAACACCTGATAATAAAATTAAACGAGTGACCTCTAGGGATACGGAATAAATAGGAGATAAGTCATGGGATTCTTAAATGCATATTTGAAAAACCACATCCTTGATACAATGCCTGATTCACAACAGGCCAATTTGGAGAAATTAGAAAAGGTAGAACAAAATCTTGAAAATCAGATATCCGGAACATCTGGAACATTGAATTTTGAAGAAATTGTTAAACAGCACGGTCCAGAAATTGCTGATTTGGTAAGTCGAGCGTCAGAGGCATTTAAGAATATAGAATTCTCATTTTCGAAGTTTCGTGTTATCATTAATATTGGTGTTGAAGTGTACCAAATGGTCGAGGAGATGGGTAGCTCAATTGTAACTGACACAATGACTCCCGAAGAGAAACAAATGGCGAAAATCAAATTTGGACAAGAGTTGATTTATTTTATTTATTTAACTATAGACCCGCTCAAAAACGTCTTAAATTGGGTTCCGTTTAAGTCTACTCTTGAAAAGAAAATTGTTAAATGGCTCTCTGGATTATCTTTGTCTGCTGCTGTTGATTTTCTCAAGTCTAAGGGGATCGAGATAATGTCAGTAAACAGAGTTAAAGCATTGCCGGATGTTCCGAAATGTTAAATTGGTTTAGTAGATTAGCAATGTCTGATCGTATGCGGATTGAAAATAACATAACCCGCCTGATATCATTGCAATCTATGGTCCACGACTTGGCCTTCTTCGCTGTCGCGTCCCAAAGCGGTGGATGGCAAGCACTAAATAGTCTTTTAGAAGACAGAACCATCCTGGGACGCCCAAAAGTTCATCAAAAGTTAAAGAGCGCCTTAATTGGTGAGAATAACCAAAAATTAGTTCTTGATGCACCAACAAAATTTCAGGGAATTATGCTTGAGGCTGAAGAGCTTATTAAAAAAGAGGTTATAATCGAAAAGAGGAAACTAAAAGAACTTTTGGGAGATGAGTACGAAGAACAAAAAATCGGAACGTGATGCTTTTTTACAAAGCCAAATTGATTTCTTGATGGAACAGTTAAGATCTGGGTTTATTAACGTTCCTCAGTTTCTAAAATTATTAGAAATGACGTATGGAGATTATCTAGAACTACACCCGGAGCCCGCATATGACGAATTCAGACCAGAACCTTGAGATAGAACTGCTTCCTGATCCCAAACCATACGAAAAGCTATTTCAGGAAATTTCCAAATTAGATCCAGATGATATAGTTTACAGAGTTGGTTGTAAATTCTGCGAGCATCCAGCCAGGGCAGATGCAGAGGAAGTCTTTGAACGAACACGCAGTTATACGCCGGTCTTTAAATTCTTTCGAGATTTCAAGGCGAAACACCCACAATCATGTCCGATGTCCGTGCAGAACATCAGAAATCATTGTCTCAACCACTATAATTTGCAAGAACAAAAGATATGGATGAGGGAATATTCCCAAAAAATATCTCTATTTATGAATAATAAAATAGATACCGAGAAAAGGCTAAATGCCATTAAATCTATTATGGAGGAGAAGCTATTATCAATTGCGAGTAATCCAATGATAGATGAAGTTAAAGCCGCTGATATAATCATTAAATTGGCAAAACAAATTGTAGAGATAGATATTTCTCAGGCTAAATTGAAGGGTGAATTAAAATCAGTCAATATAGTTATTGACAAGTTTATGAATGTTTGGAGCCATTTGGCTCAAGAATATAAGACCCCAGAAGCCAAGCAGATTATCATGGATGGATTGGCAATGTTCGAGGAGCACTTAACAGGTGTCAATCTCATAGAACAAGGTGAATGATGAGATACTGTTCGGTATGCGGGAGGGCGCTAAGAGTTACAGAGGGCGATATCGGGCCAGTATGTTCTCGCAGAAACAAATATCGCACAGCAAAGGTTAAGCCGAGAGTTTCTAAGAAAGCCTATTTAAGACTGGTTAAGCGAAAGGATATTTTTGTCGATGGACAGAGAAAAGGCTAAGAAACAGATTCAGATTCTTCGCAATAAGCAATTAATGCGACAAACCGTCCAGCCAAAAAAGAAGGAAATACAGGTCCAAAATGGTGTAGTTCGAGTAGAAGGCAGAGTCATAAAGCAACAAACAATGGCTCCACCAACTGCTGCGCCCAGCAAAAAGCTAGATGAAAAAATCATAGCCGAGTCTGCAAGGCTTAATACTGAAAAGAAGAAAGTAGGAGGATGCACGGGATGCCGTCGAAAATTAGGTCATTAACCAAAGAATCAATTGCGGTATATAACCCCTCGGACCCATTTGAACAAATGGTGCAGAGTGCATCCAAAAAGTATACAGGCGATTGGCTTTCAATGTATCAATGCAAATTAGTAGCAAAAGCTATACTAAGTCTCAAATCCTTTGAAGAAACATGGAGTGATAGCACCGAATTGCTGCAACAGAGAGTGTCTTACTTCTTCAGTGATGCTTTTACTAAAAACAAGAATTATGTTGTTTTTCTCACCTTCCCTCTGTTCGTGAGAGATATACTTGAGAACCGAGAAATTAATTCTTATATTCATGATCCGGTAGTGTTCATGACTATTTCTTTGTCTCATTTTTTGTTCAAGGAATATCCAGTGCATATGTATATTGATGCCAACGCTCTTCGGGCAGAAAATGGCGGCATTAAACTCATGGAGATCGGCGGTTTATTTATATCCGACGGTGAAAATGTAAGTGTTAATTCGTGTATATCAAAAATAATTTCAACTGATGCAGAAAGTGCTCCACAACTCAAGGCGGCGGCTACAAATTTAGGAGAAGGCATATTCAAAATAGACGAACACGAAAGAAAGATAATGCCAGATACAGAAGTGTGGGACAAATACAAGAGGGTTGTAGCTCGCATTTTTACCGTAGAGCCCGGAGAGACAGGCGAAGTCGGTATTCGGTATGATGACGGCAATGAGACAATGATATCAAAACTTTATTTTGACAATCATTTTGTCTGCATTTAGGCGATGAAGTTCATGAGATACCCTATTATATCAAATAATAAAAAGATAATGATAGATGAGAGTAGAATCATATCAAAAATTAAAGATATGATCAAGAATTCTCGTGTAATGAGAAAATTATTTGAAGAATTTGAAGTTAGTCCAGAGAAAATTGATGACCTACGAATACGAATAGTAGAGATAGATGACAAGTATGCCGAGACAGATGCAGACCAGATGCTTTTAAATAAATTTATGTTCGAAAAGGGAACATTCTTTGACGATTACTTCTTCGTGGTAATGCATGAGATTGTGCATTATCTATCTAGAACAAAAGAACAAAACTCATATTTTGCGGATCCAGAAGAACAATTAGGATTTGTTAATTCTATAGCGTTTGAAATAGAGCGTGGCACTGATTTGGATATAATTTGGAATCGTATATATCCTAAAGTCGAATTCCATTTTCATAACCCAAGAGACGCAAAACAGTTCTTTAAAAATATGGTAGAAAAAGCCTATAAGTTGTTGGAGTCGTAAATTGAAACACGCACTTGGATTGGTTACTCGTGGACGCTGGAAGCTAACCCAGCAAACTCTGATGAGTTTATTTTACTCACAGCAGCCAAAGAATAGCTATGACCTTTATATTATAGACAATTGCTCACCGGAAAAAGATGCTAATAATCTAAGAGGGTTTATTAAATCAGGATTACTGCCAGTCAAAAATGCATATTTCCTACCCACAGAGGCAACCACATCAGAAGCATGGAATTTATTCTTGGCACTTACTGAAAAATATGATTTTCGTACTAAATTGGATAATGATATTGTTTTCAGGGGAACGATTCCGCCAACGCCACAGAAGATCGCTGCGAATCAATCTAACCCGGCTGATTCTGGGCCGAACCCAGGGTCGATCCCTTGTGGCCCTCCAGTGAAAGGCGCAATGTCATCTCAGATTGCTCGTAGCAGGGCAGAAAAACGGAGAATGAAAGAATTTAATCACACTCGGTTTTTAGATCATCTAGATCGATTCATGGATGAAAATAATGTCGGAATATGTGCTTTAGTCCCATGTCCAGAGCAATCCCAGTTTCATCAGGTAAGACGGGCATTGGCTGTTCAGCAGTTTGGTGCGCGGCCTTTTTTGGTGGGTGGATGTGTAATGATTTCAAAAGATACGTTTGATAAACTGGGGTTTTTTGATGAACGCATACCGAGAAAAATTGACTTGGAATATTCACAGCGTGCCATTAGAAATAAGATAAATATTGGCTATCATCCTCTTTATTATGTTAATCACATGGATAAAGGGCACACTGAAAGCAATGCCGTATTTCAAGCCAAAATTGAAAAATCTATGAATATTATCCAAAACAGCCCAGTCGAAACCCATTGCCCCTCGATGTGGTCCAAAGTGATTTGGAAGGTTTTATCGGCCTCCAAAAATAATAAAATTATTCATCTCAAGTGACATCTGTGTCCAGTCATTTACACGCCGTTTTTTGCTCCCTGCCTTGCTCTAATTTGATTGATTTGGCAGCACCGAAAAGGTTTTCGAAATTTTACTTCTAATTATAATTGCACAGAACTAACCTCCTTCGGTGTATAATATGACAAAACAGAGAGTATTATTGAACGTAAAGAGAGTAAAACAGCGTCCATCAGAGTGTTCTTTGGCTGCATCTACTGTACTGGCATCATTTTATGATCCATCAATCAAGTATCAGCAAGTGAGAAAATTGGTTTCCCAGAAGTTTAGAGACAAAGGAATGTGGACATCTGAGCAAGCTGGTCTTCTGAATGACCTTGGATTTACCAAGATCACCATCGTTACAGCGGATTTGGATATAGTAGATTATAGCTGGACAGATTTAAGCAAAGATGAGTTGATAGAAAAATTAAAAAAAATGCGCACTCATTATGGAAGGGCAAGAAACTTTGGGGAAAAGGGACGAGTCAGCGATATGATTAAATGGCTCTCCAGAGAGGAACATGATAATCAGCTGAAAATTGATCAGGACTTTCCTAAGTGGATTCGCAGATATATTGATAATGGTCGTCCGGTTTGTGCGTCAATTAATTGGACAGCACTTCATAAAATGCCCAAGTCATCAGCATACGCCGATGGGAATAGAGACAAGTATGTTGACATAGGTGGCACTCCTGAACTCCACTCAATTGTTGTGAGAGGGTATGATGATGACGGGATTTTTGTTGTGGATTCTCACACTAAATACTACAAAGGACGATTACGCAGATATAGAAATGGATACTATAAGATTTCATGGAACAAATTTTTGGTCAATGCACCTTTTGGTGATTTGATATTGGTGGGTTGATGTCCTGGTTAAAACGAGCATATACTGATGCAAATAGCATTATTCAACAAGTAAATGGTGGGGCACTTTCACCGCAATCAGCAGCGTTACAATTACAGGGGATGGATGTTTGTGGGGCAATATCGAATATGGTTGACAGCTACGGATACCTGATTCAGTTAAGTAGACTTTTGAGGTGTGGCGAGATGACAACATCACCCGAGGCAGCACCGAATGAGGAGTCTTTTCAGAATGTTAACAATGAGGAAGCAACATGAAGGTGAGAAATTATTCGTTTAAGGATTCAACGAGATTGCCAGAGCATAAAATGACCGAAATAAATGGAGTAAAGATACCGGCAATGCCAGGATCGTGCTACCATGCCATTATTTGTGCTCTCGCGGAAAATAAAGACCAATTTGTCGTATGGCCTCGTATACTGGAGCGAGTAGAAAAGTATATGCGGCAATTCGGTGGTGATGAAGTGTGGAATAAATTCAAGAATAAAAGCCAAGTGAAACCACTCAATAGAAGAATTAAAGATAATGTTCATACTCTTACCCGACGGGGAAAAGATTGCTATGGATATCGAATGCACGAAAAGGGCATGTGTATCTATTTCTTTAAAGATGGCGCTATGCTTTTAACTGGTGGTGAGATAGAGACGCATGGTAAAACATATGATGTCACGTTTCCGTGCGGTAGAAAACTCCAGGTTAGATATCGTGGCACTACAATGACCAGTAGAGAATACAAGAGATTTTATGATGCCGGATATATAGATATTAATTGTAAAATACTTGATAATGAGGGCATTAAACAATCCAGAGTTAAAGCAAGGACATTTTTACCACAGCAAGCACCTAATTCTTTGGAACGAGTTCAAATTTCTATTGAACTAGATGAGTCGTATGATCAGAATACGGCTGATAGATTATCTAATCTAGGATTGGTAGTTCAAGAATTAAATGACAATATGCTTATTGGCATAATTATTGCAGATAAAGTGAATGATGTTAAAGAAGATACAGATGTGATAAGTGTCACAGTGTTGGGGCAGGAGTCATATAATGCAGGCTAGTTTCGGAAGGCAAATGAACCAGTCAATAAAATCTGACAAGGCATCTCCTGCCCAAGTAAAAACAGATGAGATTGGCTCAACAGTGTCCTTTATGCTGGGCATTACTTCTGTTGGTATGGAAGAGACGATACAAAAAGACATTTATGGCATGATAACTAAAAAACAGCAGCATAGTCTTAATGGATATGTTTTGTGTTTATCAAAAATTGTGTCACATGAAATAGGATGGTCTTGTTTGTCTGGTGCATTCTCTCGGGCTAATACGGCGATACCATCAAAATATTATATGCTCTTCAATAAAAGTAAAGATCAAATAAGAACACGGGGATTTCAGGTAGGGAAGTGAAATGTCACATAAGGCGTCAATATCTATATTTCGCAAGTCTATTAAAACGGATAGTAAAGTCGCTACACCAATAGTTCCTGATGAGGTTTTCAAAGCAGCTCAGCGTGTGATTGAAAGCAAAGGGGTGGAGCTAGTGAAATCTACAGATGGGGTTTATTTGCTTCAATACTCTGAAACGGGGCCATTTAAAGAAAAAATTAGCGATGACTGGCTACCAGTTTTTGTTATGAAGCTCCAAGAATGGAGTTCGGGAGGAATAAAAAAAGAAGAACTTGATGGTTACTTATCAGAAATAATAGATTTGGATAATGCAAATGCTCAGTCCGGATGAGATTTCAGATTCTAAAGTTAAAGAGTGGTATGCAAAAAAACTCGGTTCACCAAAAGCTCTCATAATAGAGCACTTTGACGGAACGTGGTCGAGGGTATTTTCTAGGAATCTAATTCAGGAAAATATCCCAGTCGTTATTATTTCATTGTTCAGAGATATTGATATACCAGATAGAACGTGTATAAAAGTTAAATTAAATATTACCACTAACGAAATTGACTATAAAGCCTTAGAGAAATTACTCATTGACCACAACATTGGATTCGTGTTTCAGCATGCATCTTTTGAACGACCTTATACTAAAATTTCCGATTATATTGAGAGCAGAAATTCTTTAATTGAGCAATACAAGTTACCTGTTCGGCCAATTGACATTTTCCATTTTGAGGGCGGATTTTTACGGCCAAGTTTATATCAGTTGGACTGCGTTGGTTGGAATTTGTGGAATTCAATGACTGATGAATCTTTTCCTAATATAAGTCAAGATCAAGAGACGGAATTGGATAAATGGCTTGTGAGGTTCCGAGAGGAAAAAACTCGTGGCACCATTTTTTCAAAACAGGATCTCTGCGAAAAGTTTAATATTCCGCCGAATAAATCAATCGTATTATGCGGTATGCAAGTTCCTGGAGACAGTGTTCTTTTGCATTTCTCGCCATGGTGTAATACTCCATCGGAATTTATAGAAAATTGTATAAAAATTTTTCCTTCAGACCGTTTTCATCTAATATTTCGGCGACATCCCAAAGATACCGAGCAGTCAATGCTGGTAGATTTATTACAAATGTCACTTCCCGACCATTGCACTTTTCTACCGCCCTTGGATGGTGAGGCATATGACTCAGGATCTTTTTTGCCGGCATGTGACGTGGTTTGTGTTGTTAATTCTACGTTAGGATGCGAAGCTTTGGCATTTGATAAACCAGTAGTTAATTTAGGATTTGCCGCTTATCGATCAGCAACAATCCCATGCTATAATGACGATTCCAAAACGATTGAAAAAATGTTACAACAGATAGACCGATTTTCAGAATACAGAGTGCGGGTTAGAAACTTATTATACCATATCATTACCAACTCCCCGGGATTAAGGGGATTATCATTTAAAGATTTGGTCAACAAGAAGTCGAGATATCACAAAATATGATAAATGGGAATTTGCGACTTATCGAATTGTTTGCGAAAAGATACCTTCGCCCTGGAATATCTGTACTTGATGTTGGATCTAATGGGGAAGCTGCTTATATCTTTTCTCAAAAACAATGCGTAGTAACAGCTCTTAGTTATGGAGATATTCCATCGTCTCCGGAATATTGTAAAGTAAAAACTAATTTGTTATTCTTCGATTCAGATGATAAATTTGATGCGATTTGGTGTTCGCATGTATTAGAGCACATTTCTAATGTCAACATCTTTTTGCGGAAAATGATTAGTTGTGCCAAAAGCGATGCTTCGATTGGAGTGGTAGTTCCTCTAATAAAAGACGTATTAGTTGGTGGGCATATAAATTTATTTACTCCTGGTACTTTATGCTACAGTATAGTACTTGCTGGTCAGGATTTATCCCAAGCTACTGTTATACAATATAAAAACAACATCTGTGTATTTTGGAAAAGGCGAGATATATATCTGCCTACACTAAAATATGATAAAGGAGATTTGGAAATTTTGTCGTCGTTATTCCCACTTCCCGTTTGTCAAGACATTCAGGCAACAACGATATGGTCAGATGTCAGATCTGACGATTTTGACAGAGACAAAAATAATTTTGCTGACCAATTAGAAGATTTAGCTCGTGATTCAAATATCGAAGATAGATTTAAAAATGCAGAAATGTTATGGCATAGATACTCCAGGGTAATAGAACATGCTAAATCAATGGGATATAAAAAGGGGTTGGACTTTGGTCCTGGTTCGTGTCCAGGACTGATCGCCGGCAAACTACTCGGAGTCGATGTTTCAGGGATAGACATACCGATTTGTAGGGGACTGCCTAATAGATTTCACACAATCCATCAACATGCAATACAAAAAGGGTTCAATTTAACAATATGCGATACTGATTTATACCCGTGGGCTTTTGACAGCGATTCTTTTGATTTTGTTTTGTGTTTTGATGCTCTTTTTGTGGATTGGAAACAACATATAGATTGGAAGGTTGATCCTTCCAGATGCCTGTCGAGGATTAACGAAATGTTGCGGATTTTAAAGAATGGAGGAGGGTTTTATATTGGGGGCGGTGGTGGCATGGGCCTAGACGCAGACTTTGTTAAATTGGTATCGTTCAGTAATCTTAAAAGTATCAAGTTTTTTAAATGGGAATTCGCTTCTATCTCCCAGATTCTGTAGTATTCAGAGCTGCTTACCTCTAGAATGTATGATATGAAAAGGTATCAACCGCCTTTCTCCTTTGACTGGCACTATTAAAGCAGAATGGTCTTCTGTTAGCTCGGCGGCTTTCCACATGGGTTTATGGGTCACTAATTTTTTGGGTAAATCAGAAATTTTTAGAACATAAGAGTTGTTGTCCAGAAATCTGACTACGAATACTTCATCTTTAGGATGAAAGCTAAATTCAACGATATACGCAAATTCTCTTAGATCTGTCATGTTGTATTATACAACAGATTTAGTCATTCATGAGCCCACGATTTTGTTCTCGATGCACAGCTCCTGGTGTGAAAGAAACAATTTTTCCTTTCCAGCCAATTTTATTGCGCGATAAGTCAAGATACTCATCGGGTATTTTGCTTGGATTTTGAAAGGAAACAAAAGTGACTTGATGAGAAAAAGGCAGCACTGAATATGTCCAGGCTGTGCCATCTGCACTTAACTCTATCAATCGATTTGCTATATCTTGTTCATTTTCAATGGTTTCGGTTATACGATTTAAATATTTAGCACTAAATATGTATTTCCAGTCTGATTTTTGTGCTCTGGGCCTGATTTTCTTAAAAGCTTTTTTAGCAGCATAAGAAAGAGACCTCAACATAGGTATTGCTATTGTTTGATTAGTAGCAAAGGGTTCTGGCTGTTTTGGTGGGTCTTTGGCCCGTTCTTTTGGTTCTGACATAACCATTTCTTTGGGTGGTTCCGGATCAAATATTTTCTGCAATAACTCTTCTTTAGTGCCACCTTGTCTTTCGTATTTGTCCACAAATTGAATTATGGAGGAAACTGGTTCGTCGGGCCACATTTTTTGTAATGCACTTAAAACATCCGACATATCCATAGAATATCGGTATGTCGTGACTCGATTCCGGCCTGTTCCTTTCTTTTTAACTGTTTGATTAGGGTCTTTTATGCTCCAAAATTGATTTAGGGTAGAATCTGAACTTATATCGGGGTATCGATTTCCGTAAATGGTATTTCTCCAATCTGGTGCCTTTTCTATATCTGCAATATAAAAATTATATAGAGGCACATTGCTACGTTCTTTATGCTCAACATCGGTTTTATCAAGGGCAGCACGTAATTGAGTTTTAACTCCTGTCATTGGTTGAAGGCTATAAGTCATATCTTTGGTAGTTTTTTCGACGATCTTTTGTATGTTTTCGTAGGTTTTTATGGCGGATTTTTTCTCATTTTTTTTGAAATGCCAATATTCTTGATAACCAGAAATGCCCAGTTTGGTATTAATAACATATAAGCCAATCGAATACCCCTTTTTTGTTTCATCAAGGGCCAGGTTGACATTATAGTCATCTGTGCAATATCGATCTATATCGTGAATGTAGTAGGTTCGTCCTTTTGAGAGGTGCTCTGATATCGAGTCACCTTCTTGCACGGTTGTGGCAACTTTGATTGGATATACATTTTTCCACGGCATAGATTAATTATACGGCGCTAGCACTGAATTGTCCTTTGAAATTTCCAAAGGAATAGATACAATCAATTCGGTATAAGTAATTGGAGAAAATCGGAGAAATTTGATGGATCTAATAGTAAAACCCATAAATCAATGTATAAGTAAATTTGCGCAACAATCTGGCAATCCTTTTGTCGGGGTTCCTGGCACTCCAAATTTGCCTCCTGCCGCTCCTGCGCCTGCTCCGGCTGCACCTGCTCCGGCTGCACCTGCTCCGGCTGCAGTTGCTACTCCTGCTGCTGGTGGTGGTGCTGCCCAAATGCTTCGGGATGCTATTAAATCATTCGGCAATATATTGAATAATCAATTGATTAGACCATATAACAAAGCTATTCAGGAAGCATTAGCAGCTTTAAAATATTTGTCAAGCGTTAACCCGCAGTCAATAAGTCCTCAAATCACTCAACAAGTGTATTCAGTTGTTAATATGCTGAATCAAATGAGCGCTACAACCCAAAAAGACTCTGCGTTGGCGTCACAATTAGTGCAGGGGATTCAGCAATTGATGATGTCGATTAAAAGGTCTTTTGGTACAATGGAGCGAAGCCCTGAGTATACTAAGGCGCTACAGGATATCCAGCGGCAATATGCCCAAAGACAACCACAGGCACCACAATTGCAAGCGCCGCGGACACAAAATCCAGGATTATGGCAAAGAATGCAGCAAGGCTTACAGAATTGGATACAGCCCGGAACAGCCCGAGCCAAAACAGATAGTTCAATTAAAATTAGCGCCCAGATGGGATCGGTAAATTCAATTATCGAAAAATAATGTCAAGTTGGCTACGAAAGATCGCACAGTCTGACATTCGATTCGACATGCATCGGTATGACGCCGAGATGTCGGAGTATATTACTGATTTATATTACAGAATCATTGAAAACGAAGAGCGACTTAAGACATTTCAAGTAGATGCAAATTTTATAATCAATACCTATCAACAAGCAGGATATCCCGATATAGAAAAGCTCAAAGCAGCATTGCAGTCTGCCGATCCGTCAGCAGTAAGCGAACAACTAGGTGAAATATCTCAGTGGAATGTTAACCTTAATAAAAACAATTATGAGAATTATGATCAAAGATATGAAGCTTATAAAATGCTCAGAGATTATGATGATACATTAACTCCTTCCTCGACTTCTATAGAAGAGGCACAGAAAATAATTGCCGATGTTCAGTCTAAAACCCGGCAGAACATGCAATGGATTGCTAATCAAATTCAGTCTGCCATAAGCCGTGTTTCTAACTGGAATAATAGTCCTATCATCATAACTCCCTCTCCGGTATCTGGTAGTTTTGGCAATGAATGGCTTGAACCTGCAACAGGCGCTGGTGTAAGAGTGGGAGGCGGGAACGATGATGAGCTTAGCCCGGATTTTGAAATATTTGTTCACGAAAATCAAATAATAATACCACCTGAAGGCATTAATGAAGATAATGACTTTTTCCAAAATCCCAGAGTGACGAGCGATTATTTTAATCTGATCAAAGAATTACAGAATCCTGGTTCCACAAATAGGCCAGGAAAAATACTAACACTTTTTACTGCTCGTCCCGTTGAACATCGAGAACAATATATGAGTGCAACTACTGTGCCGGGTGGTATTTGGCTTTCTAGCTCTTCAAGTAATGTCGAAGATGTGGCACTTGATCTGTCTGGCAAACGTGACATTTGGAAAGTCCGAATAGATGAACGATATGTTCAGAAACACTTAGATATGGGCTCTTATCAACATTATGAAGTCATGGGACGTGAACCGGTTCCGGTTAAAAGTATCAAATTATATTATCCCGCTGATTGACAAATACCTATTCCTGTAGTATACTATTACAAAGGAGATACTATGTCTGAACGAGCTTTGCTTGGAACACCGCCCGTTTCGTTTAACGAAGTAATTAAAGAAGACACGACTATAGAATATGCAATGGTTGTCAAGGCCATTTGTGAACAATATGGGATTAAACCGCAGGATTTGAGACAAATTACCTACACGTATACTACATGGGATGTCAAGAGCGAGAGCAAGATAAGACATATTCGTCAGGTTCCTCACAAAATTTATATCCCAGAATCCCTAGCACCTAATACCAGGGATGAAAATGAGACTCCGGTTCTAAACTTAACCATGTCTCCAAATCCGACATTAGATGACCCATATGATGCCGGAATACACGAATATGAAATTAATGCCAACAGGGGCAAAATTCGAATGTGGAGATGGAGAGGATTCCGTAATTATGCGCCTCTGGGAAGCTACGTGGAATTTGTTGAGCATTGCAATTTGAAGAAGTTTTATCGATTTATTTTAGAGAGCCAAAATGATATTCCAGATGCCCTTCAACCTGTTCTAGAGCCTGAAAAATTACGAGATATTTATGCGAATAGTATCGGGTTTCTTGAACGAGGCCAGTCGATGCTTAAGACATATAAAGAGCACAATATACCCTGCAAGAGAGGATTGCTATTAGCCGGATGTCCCGGCGGGGGAAAAACGTATACTTGCAAGTGGCTGCGACAATTATGTGTTAGGAAAGGATTTGATTATAAAGTTGTTACTTTCGAGGATTACCGTAATGCTTTGTCTCGTGGCACTGTTAGTAGCTTATTTAGGTTAGCTCCAGGAGAATGGGGTATTATCTTTTTTGATGACATGGAAATGGCCTTACAGCCTAAAAGCTCGGGAAATACTCATGTTAACACATTCTTAACTGAACTAGATGGAATCGAGCCCACAGAGGGTATAGTATATATATTTACATCTAACCAAATAGAAGATCTCGATACAGCTTTTGTTCGTCCTGGTCGTATTGACGTATTTATGATTTTTCAAGCACCAAATAAAAAATTAAGAAGAGTATATATTGAGAATCGTTTTCACGCCGATTTGCTAAAAACATTAGGTGCTAACATTGCGAACAAAGACGATGAAATTATTAAAGATATTATAAATAGGACCGAAAGCTATACATTTGCCGAAATCGAGGAAGTGCGTAAATTGATGACTATTGATTTTTTGGATGGAAAAGAAGTTAGTGTAGAAAAAACCTTTAAATTATTTGAAAAACATCGGCAGGAATTTGCAGATCGGCTTAAATTCGGGTTTGGAAAAATGGGCGAAAGCGCAGATGATTATGACGGAGACTGCGGAGAAGATTGGGCGTCCGAATTTGTTCTTCCGCCGCCATATAGTCCTGTTGACCTTCTTCGCCGGAGGATGACGTGAACAGAGAAATTTTTGAAGTCGGAAAGCAACCATGTGACAATTTCAATCCCAGCGACTCGTGCTATCCGGGTGGTGGGAATCTACATGAGTGTCCAGGCTGTTGTGGTTGTAGATCGTGGTGCCAGAATTGCAATAAAGATCATCATTCTGAAGGATGGGATTTGTGCGGAAGCAACACGAAGCATGCACTGCGGGCAATTGTGGCACGTATTAAAGGCGAATTCGACAATCCCGAGTTAATGTTGTTTGGCCCACTGAGCACAGATACCGTAAAAGACATTCTGAACATTGCCCTTAGCGCAGAATGACCATCTTTGGTTCCCAAGTCTGTGATGGGGATTCCTAGCACCTAATATAACGCACCCAGTAGGAGTCGAACCTACTTTGACAGAGTTAGAATCTGCTAGCTCCCACGAGCATAGGTGCAAAAATGGCCGTGAATTTTAATTTCGCGGCCATTAACTTAATCAGTCTGTCTTGACCGGAATTTGTTTCCGGTCAGAACCATTTGCAATCTTAGGGCAAGTTACCGATAGGACTCCATCTCGGAGCGATGCAGATATCTGGTCTTTGTCTACATTAGGCATGTAGTAAGACCTTGTGCTCTTGCCATAATATCGCTCTTTGTGTCGAGATTGTCCTTCCTCGTTATCCTTTCTGGTTTCAGATGTAATAGTTAAAGTATTATCGCCATATTCGACTTTTATGTCTGTTTCCTTTGTGCCTGGTACTTCGGCTTTGACTGTGAACGAACGGTCACTTTCACTAAAGTCTGAAACAATACTAGTAGTTGGCCAATTCCAGTCCGGCCATCCCAGCATTATATCAGCAAGACCCCGCTCAAAAACAAATCCGAACGGGTCATACGAACTAAAGATACCAAGCCTTTGCTTTTTGGATAACTCATTCATTTGTTTTCTCCTTTCTTTGTGTGAATTTTACATGCCGTCCATTTGTGGATGTTTGTCATTCTCTTCTTTGGGCACATCGGCGACTACAACGTTTGTAGTCAAAAGCAAGCCACCGATACTCGCTGCATTTTGTAGGGCACATCGTTCTACTTTAACTGGCACCAATACACCCATCGAAACAAGATTTCCATATTGCCCGGTTAGGGCATTATACCCGAAATTAGGGTCAGTAGAATTTTGTACTTTCTCCAACACAATTGCGCCTTCAACGCCAGCATTAAGGGTTATCTGGCGTATTGGAGCACATAGGGCTCGCTTAACAATGTCCACGCCTGTTTTCTCGTCTAGCGTGAGAGAATTATCATTAAGTAAATCATTCAGCGCCCTTGTTGCCCTTACTGGTGCAACTCCACCACCAGGCAAAACACCTTCCTGCACGGCCGCTCGGCACGCGTGAAGGGCATCATCAATGCGGGCTTTCTTTTCCTTCATTTCTGTTTCAGTCGCAGCACCAACATTGATCTGGGCAACACCACCTGAAAGCTTTGCTAGCCGTTCTTCTAACTTCTCTTTGTCGTAATCGCTATTACTTGATTCGATAGCAGATTTAATCTGATTAATGCGCCCCTTAATTGCTTCAGGGTTACCTGCTCCATCGACAATAGTAGTATCATCCTTGGTGATTTTGACTTTCTTGGCTGCTCCAAGAATTTCAAGTCCTAGATTTTCGAGCTTTTCACCAAGTTCTCCAGTGATGGCTCTGGCACCAGTTAGAATGGCAATATCTTCGAGCATTGCCTTTCTACGATCGCCAAAACTAGGTGCTTTTGTGGCACAGCATTTAAGAGTTCCACGAAGTTTATTGACAACTAGAGTTGCCAACGCTTCACCTTCGATATCCTCGGCGACAATCAGTATTGACTTATTTGCTTGTGATACTTGTTCGAGTATTTTTACGATATCTTTGACGGTTGTTAGCTTTTTGTCATACAGAAAAATGTATGGTTCTTCGAGTTCGCACTCCATTGTTTCAAGGTCAGTAGCAAAATGCGGAGATTTATATCCTTTATCAAATTGCATTCCTTCAACTAGCTCTACATATGTATCAACTGTTGTGCCTTCTTCGATAGTAATAACACCGTCTTTCCCGACTTTATCCATAGCTTCTGCAATTTGCTCACCAATGGCTGCATCCTGGTTGGCTGCACTGGTTCCAACCTGCGCTATTTGTTTTGTGTCGGTTACGTCAATTTTCATTTTCTTAAATTCTTCGACAACAACTTCGACTGCCTTGTCGATACCTCGTTTAAGGCTCATTGAATCAGCGCCAGCTACAACGTTCTTGAGCCCTTCCTCAAATATCGCTTCTGCATAAATCGTAGCAGTTGTTGTTCCGTCGCCCGCAGTATTGGAAGTTTTATTGGCAACCTCTTTGACCATTTGGGCACCAACATCCTCGTAAGGATCTTTTAGATCAATTTCGTTAGCTACGGTTACACCATCTTTGGTGATAACAGGTGTGCCGAAGTCTTTCTTGATGATTACATTGCGGCCACGAGGCCCTAGAGTTTCTTTGACTGCCCGAGCAAGTTTCTTTACACCATTACGAATGGACTCTCTGGCTTGTTGATCATAAAGCATTTCTTTTGCGCTCATTCATTTTCTCCTTTTACTCTTTGACTACACAGAAAATTTCGTTTTCGCTTAGTAGTAGATATTTTTCACCGCAACATTCGAATTCATTTCCGGAGTATTTGGCAAAAACAACCTTATCGCCGGGTTGTAGCACTAATTTTGTTATCGTGCCATCAGAATTTAGAATCCCTTCGCCAACTGCCAACACAGTTCCAACAACTGGCCTCTCTTTGGCATCATCTGGTAGATATAGCCCACCTTCTGTTTTTTGAGGCTCCTCGTCTCGCTTGACTACAATTTTGTCTCGAATTGGTTGCAACTTGCAATTACATTTACACTGATTTTCCATCTTGCTTTTCTCCTTTTATCTGAACATGATGAATTTGTGTGTTGATTTAAAATCGTTCCAAAGTTTTTTGACTCCACTATTATCGGAATATGCCCGAAACACATCCATAATAATAGCGTGAGTTCGTTCTGCTGCTTGTGACAATTCCATTAATAATTGTATATCACTTAACCTGATATGTTTAATAGAGTTACAACTTAAAATAAGTAGATGATCACCGGGAAAAAATTCGTTGTGCTGATGTTTGAAATTTTCTTTTTGATGTCCGGGGGTGATAACGATAGCACTTCTTTCGTGGGCAATTAAATGTGTTAATAAAGTTGAACCAGTTCCCCTTGGAATTTGGAATTGCAAAGTTTGTTCATCTTCTACTATATATTCTGAAAGTGGCTTATAATCATCCAGGAAGCTGTCAATAACATTTTTAATATGCACGAGAAACGGGGATACTTCTGATAGGTTGGGGAAATTCTGATATGAGTTTTCTTTATCTGTCATTTGGGACATCTCCCACAAATCTGCGGACATCTCCGCTTCTGCAATATTATACAGCGTATTTTTGATTTTTCAAGAAAATTTCTTGACATCTGCCAGAAACCCGATATACTGTGGTACCGAATGGGACAGGATTGGAGAAATCGTGTCGATATCAGTTCAAAAACCAAAGAAGTGTGCTTGCCCAGAAATTGGTGAAATTCTTTATGGGCAGGAGTATATCAGTCGAATTGAATTTCCGACTAAGTTGTTAGATGGAAAGAGATTAGTAATACCGGAGTATGGTTACGGATGGGACGGGATTAAACATCTCAACATCGATGCCTGTAATCTACCTTCCGAAGTAAAATATGAGTGTCCGTGGACTCATAATAAATTTAATTGGATATATCCCATTGGGATTATTACAAGCGATGAGACTCGTTACGGGTATGATCATGATGCAGAGAATATATGGGAAGGAAAACCCTGGCAGTGTCCTGAAATCTGTGAAGATAAAGAATGTGAAGTTGGATATACTGGCATATCGGGATTTTTAACGAGTTCATTATATCTCTCATTTGTGGGACATGGATATACGGAATTTACTTTGCCGCATGATGGAAGTAGAGATTTGGTACTAGCTACCGTGCCATTAGATAATGGCGATGAGCTGCTATGCTTGTGCTGGATTTGGTACAACAAATAGATGATGAAGAAAAACAAAAAGAATTTTAATGCTGATGAAGTTCTTAAAAGAACAGACGAAGAAACTCAGCTAGAGCTGCTTGATATGCTAATGGTGATGTATCCAGATGAATTAGAAGCAGCATTAGATGTTTATAATGGTGATGATCCTTTTCTCAGACGATTAGCGAGGTCAGTGGAATGAGCCTAAAAGACGAATTGCAATCTCAAATTTATAATGCGCAGCGGAAGCTGGCACTATTAGAGCAATTTCCTGATTTGCATAAATATTCCGGAAGATGGGATAAATATTTGTGTAGTGAATTGGTCAATCCAATTGCTACTGGCGTTGACTTCGTTCATAGTTGCGGATGTTGCTCTGATGCTGTTTTATATGCAATGCCCTATGTTGAAGTTGCTAAAGAACGGATTTATTCTGATCCCGCTCAAATTGCGATAGGTGAAAAATCTCCCAATGGGGGTGAAAGGTCCTGGCACAATTGGGCGGAAAAAATTAAGGATCATGGCTTACCCGGTGCGATTATTGAACAAATCAAGAAAATGTTCGAAGAAAATCAAGAAAGAGATGAAGAAGATGACTTGTGATGAGCAACTTAATAAATGGCTTGCAGGAAATTCGGTTCACAATAACGATGGGTGTGACGAATGTTGTCCGGATTTTTCTTGTTGTCGGCCCGAGCTTTTAGCACCACTAGAAGAAAGGGAACATTTTGTGGTATCCAATGACTTAGAACGACAGCGTATGTTAATGATGTTTTTGGGTCGATTAATCTCAACTTCACCTAATAAAGTACATATCACTGGACCAGACAGAGAAGCGGAAGATGAATAGTCGATATCTTGGAGAATGGCAAATATGGGAATGTTGTTATTGCCAATCTAAGAACTATGTTTACGATTATTTTAGCGGAGATGTAACAAGTGGCGAAGATACCGAAGCAATTAGATGCTGGAAGTGCGGGAAAGCAAGTTTTGTTGGCGACTCAGATGAGATGCGTGAGATGATAATTGATTTGCCAGACTCTCCGGACGAATGTTTGGGGTTGAAAGATGGCAAGGAGTTTCCGGATGGTTAGCCAATACTGTGGATCGTGGCATATGTTTAAATGCTGCCATTGCCAGTCAATTAATTATGTCGAAGATTATGATAACGAAGATGGAGAGGATATTAGGGCTATTAAATGCTGGAAATGTCAGAAAACAAGCTTTGTGAGTGAAATAAGTGAAATACTAATTGAGGCAGGCTTATATAAATCGCCAGATAATTGTTGTGTGGATGGTTCGGAGTTTCCGAAAAATGTCTGATATCAATTACTATGACTGTTTTCCGCCCGATAAAACAATTCTAATGTATTAATGTCCTATTTGCACAGGTAATTTTGAGCAAACATTGATTGATGCACTTGATAATGGTAAACTTAAATGCGATCTTGGTTGTGATTGTGAACTAGATCTTTTAGAAGTCAGGATTCAACATGTCTAATCTTGATAAACTTCCCAAAGATGCCATTGAGGGATTATCTCATTGGTTTCAAACATATGGCAGGCGATTTAAAAGCGAAATTCTGGATGGTTGGAATAGAAATGTTGAAATGGGAGACTATCGAATTCAGATGGTGAGAAATATTATTGGTCCGTCCGGATTAATGTCTATATCTAGCACTAAATTAATTAAAACTGGAATATTATGTAAATGTTCGTCGTGTGTTACGGGTCGCGAACGAGATGAAATTTTTCGAAGATTAAAGGAAATTCAAAATGAGCATTCAGGTTAAATCGGGTTCTGCGACCAACCTAGAGCCCCATGTAATTCTTGGACACGTTTGTAACTCTGCCGGAGGATGGGGAGCTGGCTTTGTTTTATCGGTAAACAATATTTCATCTGTTCCGAAAGCAGCATATAAAGCTCTATACCAAGATAATCAACTCTCATTAGGATTTACTCAATTCGTTGAAATTAAGCCCACAATTTTTGTTGCTAATATGATCGCTCAGGATGGATATGCCCGTAATCACGCTGATGGTTGTGCCTTAGATTATGAAGCATTAAAATCATGTCTTAAAACTCTTTTTGCCCGCGCAATTAAATTGGGGTACAAAGTTTATTTTCCTGCCGGTATGGGATCAACTCTAGCTGGTGGAAAAAGAGAAACGGTTCACGAAATTATTAAAGAAACAGCAGAATTAATTGAACAGAAATTCGGCGGGGAATTAGATGTAACATTGTGGGAGTTTGACCCCAAAACAGAGGACACAAAATGACGTTGGCAGAGAAAAAATTGCTACGGCTGACCAAGGTTAAGATGATAGGATGCACAGAGATAACCTTAAAGGATCGTGGATTTTCTGTGGGATATGCAGGCAATATGGGATCGAGCGTTAAGGATCTTAATGATGATCTAAAATTACTTACCGGTCTTAAAGATAGTGTTAATTTTTGGAAAAATCACGAAATGATTAAATCGTTTAAAGAAACGGGAGATTATGGTTATTATTACAGTATCACTTTTTATCTAAAAAATAGAGGGAAGAAGACTAGCACTAAATAAGAATTTTTCTGCAAATCTACTTGACTTCCCTCAGGTCTGTGGTATAGTAGTGGTAGACGAACAAGTCTTTGAGAAAAGGAACAAAAAATGGCCAAGAGCAAAGCACTTGACTTACTGAATCAGGCTTCAACTGCCAAGTCAGCAACAAGCAAGAAATCCAGCATTCCATCTTGCAAGGCTTCACCTGCAATTGAAGCAGCAATGGCAGATTTTGCCACTGCCAAAACAGATGAAGATAACGCGAAGGCTCGGCGGGCCGATGCGGAGTCAAGAATGGTCGGTGAATCTCAACGATTGCGGCTGGAGCACTGCAAGAAAGATGGCACTCTTTATAATTCTATTAAGCTGGCAGGATCAACAAATACTCTGACTTTTACCCAAAAGAATCAATGTAAGAAGATTTCTACCGCAGATTGTGAACCCAAGATTCGCTCAATTGTTGGGAATGATGATATATTTGATAAATATTTTGATGTTAAAAATAGTTATGCCATTGATGTTGATGCCCTAATGGCACTACCTGATGCAGACGAAATTGCGGCTGCTTTGGCGACTGCTTTGGGCAACAATTCGCATATCCTAAAGCACGAATCTGTTATTGTTCCGAAGGAAGACTTTTATCATGACAGGATTTTTGATAAGAATACTGAACGGATGGCAGTTGCCCTAGAAAATGATGGGCTAGTTGTCCCGTTTAAGCCATCATTTAAGTAGATCAACAAATGAGCAATCTGTCCTAGGGCAGATTGCTCATAGTTTTTGTGGGTGGAGCGTTCCGAAATTAATCGTTATCTACGTTTGCGCCACGATTTGTATAGGTAATCTTTGTTGTATTGGTAACTGTGGCACCACTGCTTGTATCAACAACACTAGTTGTATCGGAATATCCGTAATCGGAAGTATTGTCAACGGCGGCACCCTCATTGGTTTCTGTAACAGTGGCCTTGGCACTATTCGTAACTGTAATTGTTTTGCTGCCCTTCTTTGCGGCGCTGGTTTTCAAATTGTCAGACAATTGGGTAATGGCGTCCGGGGTTTGATACCTTTTGTCTCTGGTCTTAAAATTTGACCAACTGCTCCATGCTGCTGTGCCTTGTCTGACTTTAACCCGAAAATCAGTTCTGAAAGGCAGAATAATATGTAGGGTTGCTTCGCTTAACTTGACAACTTGGGACATTTGGGATATATCAGCATTAGATTTGATGCTTACTATTGTCTGGTGATCATCTAGCCGCTGAATTTCATACGTAATGATTCCGCTTGTAAATCCAGAATTAATAATTGTAGCGTCTGCGTCTGTACTTCCAACTAAATCTCGATTAGGATTATCTTGAACGCTGATTGTAATTGCCATTTTTTAGCTCTCCTGTAAAATAGACATTCTAAATATTCGTCTAAATTTTACTGCCTCCTTTAATTTCCGCACAAAATTTCTTTGGCTTGACTTTTGGCGTACTTGGAGTATAATTGAGGCATGGCAAACAATGTCGATAGTACAGAATCTGTGGCGTTCTCCGAGAAGGAAACCGTTAATGCACAACTCGTATTAAGGTATACCAATCAAGACTTTATAAAAAAACTCCAACTGTCCGTAAGAGGAGCATTTGTGGGTTCTTATGATTGGGGAAGAATGGATATTAAATATCTTTATTGCGAGAAATCCGTCCCGAGATTTCGTGTGAATTGGTGGGATTGGAATGGAGATAAAATATTGGTATCAAAATTTATAACTGTAACAGAAAAAGATGATGATCTATTAGTTGGAGTGAAGTAAATGAGTAAACTGGACACGCTGCCCCAATGGAGTGTTATTCTAGATGGGGATAAAAATAAAAATATTCCGGCACCTGCCCTAATCAAAAAAATATCAGATGTGCTTTTGCTGAGTCCCGACCAAATTAAGCAAAAAATCGAAGAACCTAATGCAGAATTGGTAACGACTCATTATGAAAAAGCAGAATTAATTCAATTTCTTCTGAAAAAAGTAAAGGTTAAATCGGTTCTCAAGCGACAGGAGTCTGTTCGATGAATGTAATGGTTGTTGACATGATAGAAGGTTTTGCTCGGCAGGGAGCCCTTTCGAGCCCCCGGGTAGCTGCTCTAATACCTAAACAGGTTCATTTTTTGGAACAAGTTCCTTCTGATACACTCGTGGTGTTTCTGGCAGATGTCCACGAAGATTCAGACCATGAACTAGAGAAGCTACCGAAACATTGTATGGCAGGCACAAAAGAATCTGAAGTTTGTCCAGAACTGCTCAAGGTTTGTAAGGATAGGGAATTAGATTACATTATTATTCCCAAGCAAACTTGGAGTGGGTTTTTTGATCCGCCTTTAAAGGATGGGTTAGATGATTTGTCTTCCGATAAAGATTGGGTTGTAATGGGGTGTGTGACAGATATCTGTGTATCAGCCAACGTTTTTGAGCTTCTATATCGTGGCAAAGATGTAACAGTATTACGAGATTGTGTTGATACTTATGATATGCCTGGACATGATGCTGAGTTAATAAACAAAACATTTTTTGATAATGTATTTCCATCTCTTGGAGCCAGAGTTGTTGATTCAGACGATTATTACCCTGATAACCACGCGTGATGGGGATTTTGAGAAGATGACCGAACGATTCATGGACAAATATCGTGCCTCTGGTCGTACCGATCCGTTTGCGAGAGCCATATGAAACCGACAACCCGAAATTGTCCAGAATGTGATGGAACTGGACGTTGCAGCTACGCTCCCGGGAAATGCTATTTTTGTCGCGGTAAAAAGAAGATTAATTCTGATTTTATTAAATGGACCCGATCCAGAGAAAGATACGCCAACAGAATATACAATAAAATTGAATCCAATATGGCAACACTACGACAGCAACTAATAGACGAGTGTATGTCTGGTTGGGAACATGCCAATCCTAAGCCAAGCAAATTTTCTTCAAAGGATTGAAAATGCTTTCTTTCCGGTTTCCTGACAAGCCAACTCGGATAGACTCTAGTTTTGTGCTTGGAATACGAGAAAATGAGTGGCTATGTCAAGGTAAATATGATGGATGGCGCTGTCAAATCTATCAAGATAATGGGCAATTAAATTTTTTTAGCAGAATCGGTAATAATTTGCCGTCAAAAACCAAGTTTCCGCAGCAGATTGTCGATACTGTTAAGGCATTAAATCTACCCGATGGCACTGTTTTGGACAGTGAGTTTGTTGGTCCTAGAGGCAGAACACCGCCACAATTATATCTATTTGACTGTCTAGCATTGGAAGGGCAATGGTTAGTTAAACAGCACTTCATCGAGAGATGGAAGACGGTTAATCGATTGTATGAATTAATCAGGAATAACTCCCACGTTTGTTTAGCCGAAACAGTAGAGTGCGATTTTTTAAATTATTTTGAGAAATTAAGGCAGCAGTGGTTGGATAATAGGGATTTTAAGTTGTTCGAGGGTGTTGTAATCAAACGAAAAACCGGAAGCCTGATATTAAATAGAAGTTCTTGTGCTAAGTCGATTCATATGTTTAAATTGAAATATCGTGAAAATGATGAAGGTAAAAAGTACTAGGGAGATTGTCCATGAGTATGACTTACTACAAAATCACGAACAAAACCGAAACACATCACGGTCTTAAATACAAGACAGGATTAAACGTAGACCCTCTACCTTTCAATCCTCGTGGAGATTGTACTCCAGGTGGCATTTATTACACTGATGCCGAGAATATTCTATATTTCCTTGACTATGGTCCCTGGATCAGAGAGGTTATACTACCCAAAGACGCTCAAGTTTATCAAAATCATGGCTTACCTAAGAAATGGAAAGCAGATAAAGTCAAACTAGGACCACGTCATAAGTGGTGTAGCCTGGAGATTATTAAAAAGCTTATCAAAGAAGGTGCTGACATACACATCGATGATGATTATGTTTTGAGATTGGCCGCTGAAAGTGGTCATCTAGATGTGGTTAAATATTTGATTAAAAATGGTGCGGATATACATGCTAGGGATGATTATGCTTTAGGATGGGCTGTTAGCAATGATTATCTAGATGTGGTTAAATACTTGATTAAAAATGGCGCTGATATACATGCTAGGGATGATTGTGCTTTGCGATATGCTGCTAGCAATGGTCATCTAAGTGTAGTAAAATATCTCGTAGAAAAGGGTGCTGATATACACGCCGTGGATGATTGGGCTTTTCAGTGGGCTGCTATCAGGGGTCATATGGATATAGTAGAATTTTTATCAACTGTCAGTGAGAATGCTAGACTAGGATGGCGGTAGCAGAAGTGGCTGATCCTTCTCTGTTTCTCCTAGTTTTAATCCATCTTGTGAAAGAGACAAACCAAGCTGGTCTACGACATTGCATAGATATATACAAGCCTGAACATCTGCCTCGTTGGGTTCTGTCCATTCCTGAAGCTGAAGCGCCGATTTAGCAGGATCGATGGAGCACTGATAGCATTCTTCGCTCATTTTTTTACCGAACAAGACACCAGGCTGATTGAGGGAGACAGATGTTCCTAAAATTCTGCGCCTGGCATGTTCATATTTAAAAAGGGCAATGAACGATTCTTTGAATAATGATCCGAGTTCATCGATATTGTCTATGATGAAATCTAATTGTTCTCGAACTTCTTGTTGCACTAGATTCCACCAATTGGCGGATATTAGTGCTAGTTTGATCGAATTAATTTTATGCTGTTCCACGTCTACATTATACCTTTTTCTTTTGACTTTTGGGATTAATGCGATTAGAATAATTTAAAGGAGAAAAAATGAATTCTTGTGTCGGTATTTCAATAACGCTCGGCGCTTTTTTGTTGTTCCTGTCTCTTGCTCATATGGGAGATCAATTATCGATTATTGCGAAGCATCTGGAAAATATCTTGGAGCAACTGAAATTGAGGAAGCTGTGAAAATCGATGTTTCGCAGAAATTATCTCCAGCAAACAAGAGAAGCATAGTTTTGTTCGGCGGCGCTTTTGACCCTCCAACCCTGGCGCACTTAGCGGTTGCAAAATTTGTGTTGAACTCGAATTATGGAATAGATCAGGTATGGTTTACTCCGTGTTATAGGCATCGTTATAACAAAAATATGGCACCATGTGAAGATCGTTTAGCCATGTGCCAATTGATGTTAGATGATAATCGGATAAAAGTATTTGATTATGAAATTAAAAACCGCCTGCGAGATGGAACATACGATTTTATCAAGAGATTATTAGAAGAACAACAATTTATTCAAGATAAATACAATTTATCTTTGCTTATTGGAATGGATAATGCTAACACTTTTGATAGATGGGTCAATTCTGAAGAGCTTAAGAAGCTAATACGATTTATAGTAGTTCCGCGTGCGAGTGAAAGTCCTAATCCGAAAGTGGATTGGTATTTAAAACCGCCGCATATCTTTTTGCAGTCAGATAAACAATTGCCACATATATCATCTACTGATGTCAGAAAATTTACTTTTCGTCGGTATGTTGGAACACCGAGTTGTGAGGCTGATGTTCTTAGGATGATAAATCCCAATGTTTGGGAATACATTCAGTCTCACGGGCTGTATCAAAATCAATAGTAAAGGAATTGAAATGGACGAGTATGACAGTGCCGCTGATACTGCTGCCCATATAGCAGAAGTAGCTAAGAATCTCTCAATCTTTGTATCAGAATTAGTTAATCGAGCAGGTAGTCATGATAAAAGTAAGTTTGGCGTGGAAGAAAAATCTGCCTTTGATAAAATTACTCCGCTATTGAAAAATACTACTTATGGTTCGGATGGGTATAAAGCAGCACTAAAAGAACAAAAACCTGCCATTGATCATCACTATCAAAATAATCCACATCATCCAGAGCATTATAAAAACGGTATTTGCGATATGAATTTGGTAGACTTATTAGAAATGTTAGCAGATTGGTTCGCTGCCACCAAAAGACATGCCAACGGCGACATTTTGAAAAGTCTTGAAATTAATACTGATCGATTTGAGATAGGAGCACAATTACACTGGATACTTGAAAACACAATTAGAGAATTCTTTTTGGAGAAAACAAATGATTGATCCTGCTCAATTACCTGATGCTAAAAACCCCGACACTGCTATGCTAAAGTTTCATATCTCTTGTTTAGAGAATGAAATGTTAGCCTATAGAATTTTTGATGTAAATAGCGTCATTAGTCAGATGTTGTTGTGTTCTAATAAAGATAAAGACGAGCAAGAAAAAAATCGAAAGAATCAGCAATTAATTGAAGAATGGCTAAAGACTGCTAAGGCAGAACTTGAAGCTCGGGCAGATAAGGGCACTGCTTGTATTGAGGTAGAACTAAAAGATTAGGTCCTAATTGCTTGACATCTTTAGGATTTGTGGTATACTTCAGTAGAACCGTGACAGGAGATGCACAATGGCAGATGTGATAGAACACAGGAAATTTGTATTTGTCTCAAACAACCTTAACAGCAACAAGCGATGGGAAGTGCTCTTATACGATAACGATGACGTAGAAGTGAGATATGGCAGAATCGGAAAATCCTTACAAAGTAAGGTTCATCCCGGTGCTGGTCGTAGAAGGATGGAGTCTTCGATTCGAGATAAAACCAGTCCATCTGAGCATTATGATGGTGGTTGTTATCGAGAAATCGAAGTGCTTGATACTGCCGCTACATCATCTCCTGCCTGTATATCATCATCAAAATCAGAATTAAAGAAAATTGCTAAGGCGCAAATTGCTACTTGCCCTATTACACAAAAACTAATTGAATTCTTCACAGAAGTTAATGCTCATAACATTTCTCATGCTACTGGTGGGCGTATTACTTATGATGTGTCTGCTGGCACATTCCGCACACCTGTTGGTATTGTTACAAAGTCAAATGTCGATGCGGCACGGACTCTGCTGGATGATCTTACGGGGTTTATTACCAAGAATTCATTTGGTAAGCCGTTTATTACAACCCTTGAAGATTATTTAATGCTCATACCTCAAGATGTTGGCCGCAAATTTGACCCCCGCGGTTTTTGTGGAAGCATTGATGCTATTCAACATCAGAGCCAAATTCTTGATGGATTGGATGCATCAATTCAATCGGTTTTATCAGCTCCCAAAAATGGGAAGAAGAAAGAGGAAGCGGAAACACCGAAGCTATTCAATGTTAAATTGTCAGTTGTAGATGATAAGGATATTTTAACTGAAATTCGCACATTCTTTAATAAAGGACGGCATCACGGTCATAGAAGTTACGATCTCAAGATTACAAAGGCATATGCAATCGATATGCCAACAATGAAAGACGCATGGGATCGCGATGGCTCTAAACTAAATAACCAGTGGAAGTTATTCCACGGGACAAAAGCATCTAATTGTCTTTCAATACTTAAAAATGGGTTTGTGATTCCACCTGCTTCTGCTTCTCATGTATGCGGGCGGATGTATTCGAATGGGTGCTATCATTCAGATGAGAGCACAAAATCCCTGAATTATGCTACAAATTATTGGGGCGGAAGGGACGAGGGTAGATATTTTATGTTTTATAATCTAGTAGCTATGGGTAATTATTTCATTCCTTCTGGTTCTCGGTCTTCTCCTCCGCCTAAAGGATATGATTCATATTTTGCAAAAGCAGGGCAATCTGGTGTGATGAATAACGAAATGGTAGTTTTTAGAACCTCCCAAATCCTACCCCTAAATTTATTAGAATTTGAATAAAGGATTTTCATAATATTCTCTTGTATAATACATAATGGAGAATATTATGAAAACTTCAAAATACAAACTATTAAACGATAGGGAATGGCTCTATCAAAAGCACCATGTTGAAAATCTGGACGCCAATCAGATTGCCAAACAGGTCGGATGTAATCAGGGTTCTGTTGTGCAATCTTTTAAGCGTTTAGGTATAGTCTTTAAAAAGGTCCGCGAGCGCAAAGTCGGAGAAACGAGATGAATCTGGACCGATTGGATCAGGACTTGATGGCCTTGAGCGTGCCTACGGTCGCGCCTGGCCCGCACGTGGAAACCCTGGCCGTGCGTTTGTCGCCTCGCTGGGGAGCCGTTTCGCGCGGACGAATGTCGCCACGCAGACGTGCCGCCCTCTTTGTGGGCATCGCACTCGCCAGCCTATCGGCTGCCGCCGGCACCTACACCTACCACCGCTACGTATTCGGTACAACTTGGACCAGAGCGTCGTCCGAGCCTGAGACACCCGATGAGCAGGCGTTTGCCGACTTCGACTCAGCACACCGTGACGAGGCCATCGGACTTTGGAAGAGTGGACAGGTCACACTGCTGGAGCGGAAGCCGGACACCTCCGATCGCATGAGCGTATACGTGGTTCGCTTCGATTTTCAGGACGGCACATCCGAGACGGCCAAGATGGGCGATCATCCGAATCCGGCCCTGCGCGCCGAATGGCGGCAGATTCGCGACGCCGGCGGCGGAGAGCTCGTTTCGCTCCGTCGCTTTCCGAACGGAACGGTGATGTATGTCGTCCAGTATGCACTGTCCAGCGGAGAGACGATCCGGCAGCTCTCCAATGTCCCGCCGATGTCGAAAGCGGACCGATTCGCGGCCTACGACTTCGTGACCGAGCAGATGAAGGTCGGCGGCGGGCGGGTCGTTGGGACGACCAGCACGGGTATGCTCGTAGTCGAACTTGAGCTTCCGGACGGACACCCGTTCACGGAGGTCGTGCAGCCACCATACCCGCGGGCGGGGCTGACGCCGGAGCGTCAGGAGGAGATCTCCGAGATGATTGCGCTGGGGCAGGGAGATTTCAAAGACCAGCTCTTCTCAGCGCAAGGGTCGTGTTACGTGGTCGAATATGTGTTGTCCGACGGAACTTCCTTCCGCATGGGCGGGGATCGGCCCGTGATGACGGATGCCGCGTGGGACGCGGCCCGTGTGGAGGCGGCGACACTGTACGCCGCCGGCCAGTACACGCGCGAGACGGTCACCGCCACCGACGGTCAGGCGGTTGAGGTCCTTGTGATAACGCTATCGACCGGCTACGTCGCGAAAATCCGCGACGTGGCCCAAGCGCGGGCGCTGTGGGGGCTCGAGTAATCCGCTGCGCTCCAGGGACCTAAGCGTGAATCGGAGATTGGCCTATGCCATAGCGTAGGACGAGGATTCGGAAGAGCAATCAGCCAGGCACTACGCCGCCCGATGCGGGGCGGCGCGGGGATATATCACTAGAAGAATCTTATAGATGCTACTAATTTCTCATATGTTTTGGTCGTAGTTTATAGAACGTCTCAGATTCTTCCAACTCATTTGATGGAGTTCTCATGATGGATTTTTCTGCTGCCTTAATTTTGTTAAAACAAGGTTGTCACATTCGACGCACCGAATGGACAGCGGGAGCGTATTGGTCTTTGGGTAAAAAATGGATCGAACAAATATCTTTTTACGCTGGTCAAAAAATAACTGAGCAACGTGGGGCTTTTGAGATAGAGGAAATGTTAGCAACCGATTGGGAGAAAGTAGGTCCTGATTGGTCCGAAGAATATTTCAAACAAGTATCTTGGGAGAAACATAAGAAAAGTTGTGAAAAATACGCCAAAGAACAGTCGGAGAAAACCGCATGAATTTCGTTTGTGAACAATGTGGCGAAGTTGACACTATTTTGATAGATGGATATAATTTCGGAGATCGTCTACTCGAAGGGGTGATGTTCCGGGTCAAATATGTTAGAGATAAATTAACTGCCACAATTGAACCAGAATCTGTGGAGTATATGAAGAGATTAAATAAAAAGAAATGGATCAAGGAATGCCTTGATTTTATTGAATCGGCAGACGAATTCTCAGGCCAATGTTCCGTATGTGGGAGCGAAGTGTGTTCTGACGACGAAATTTATTAAGCAGGATTTTTCCTCCAGGTATTGTATATAATTACAGCACTTGGAGGATTTTTTGTGGCTAGAGAATCGTGGTGGGTGATAAATAATACTAAGCGTCCTGTCGTAATTGGTGATCTTCCGAGGGTTCCTACTATTGAGTCGGGCAAGAAGGTAGATTTGCTCCTTTATGCCACCAAAGACCAAATAGGACAATCCCAAAATTTAACTGATTTAAGTAAGTCTGGTGCAATCACCATCAAAAAATATGCGGGTATTACCCAAAAAACCATTTCTCGTAATCGGTCTGAAGAATCCATCACAAGTGTAGAAGAGGAAGAATTAACAGATGCCTTAACAGATGCCTTAACAGATGCCTTAACAGATTATTACACTAAAGATGAGGTCTATACTAAGGATGAGACAGATGATTTATTAGTGGCTGCTCATAACCGTTTAATTGTCAGTGTGGAACCTAAGTCTGGTCAATATGATTCTATTGCCGCTGCCATTGCTGCGGTTACAAGTCCCGCAGATGATAACAGATGGGTTATAAAAGTAGAACCAGGTATATACACAGAACCTTTGTGCGATATCCCATCTTATGTATCTATCGTAGGCGATTCCACTGAGGCGGTGGTTGTTAAACCCGATGGTGACCACAATATATTCAATTTAAGTCAACATAGTCGTATGAACTTTATGACAATATCGGATGCTCCGTCGGGCCGATACGGGATATATGCATATGATATTGGTAATTTTGCGATATTACATAAAGTTAGTATTACTGACTGTGAGACTGGTGTTTACTTGGCATCGAACACTGCTGACTCCTATTTATTTTTAGAATATGTGGATTTCACCGATTGTGATACAGTAGCAAAAGTCACTAACCTTGCCTCTAAAACAGCATTTCTCAACGGAGAAAATATTTATTTTGAATACATGACCAAAACGCCTGTTACTGCTGTCACCGTCGATGGTGCTTATGCTCAAATAAGTATACAAGGATTAAATGCACTAAGTGCATCCGGCAGCGGAGATGGGACTGCATTTCTTGTCACTAATGGTGGATATTTAAATGTATCTTCAGGTCGGGCTGAAGATTGGAATATCGCTTTTCGTGCTGATACCAATGGAAGTAATCCGTATATTAAAATTCAATCGGTTGATATAGATGATTGCACAACAAATTTAAAAATAGAGAACACAACGGCCGAAGGTTATTTTGCTGGGTTCACTGAAGTTGAGAAAACAGAGATTGCAGCAGCATCGGGATTTTTTATTGTCAGTAATGATTCGAATATTATAACTGTAGCCAAAAAAGGTGGTGAATATACCTCAGTAAAGGAAGCAATCGACAATATTACAAACGCTTCTGTTACTAATAAATATATTATCTTAATTGGGCCGGGTGTGTTTAAAGAAGATACTATCGTAATGAAAGATTATATTTATTTGTTGGGATGTCTTAAATATGCATCTCATATTGAATTAGATACAGCAACATATCCAGCTAGTACTCATCTGATTACTGCTAATGATAAAAAATCTTCTATTTCAGACTGTATATTGGAAGCAAATGGTAAGACTGTTATTAGGTATACGGGTGGTTCATTCAGGGTTTTGGGATGTCAATTTTATGATTGTACGACTTGTATTGATGCTACTAATATTTCTGGCACCACAACAAATAAAATAATTTTGAATGATACCGATTTGGGTATTGGACAAACAGCTACGACATTTATTACAGCTTCAGACGATGGTGCTCATACGGGTGTTATTTCTTTAAATAATGTAAAAATCACTGATGGCACATTAACTGACTTCGCTCTTGTGGTAGGTTCAAATACTACGCTTAAAATTACTAACAGCAAATTAGATCAAGACACTTTGGCTGGAACGTGTATCTCCATGAGCAATGGATCTAACTTAGAGATTATTGCATCTACCATATCCGGATTTGCAACTGGTTTTGATTGTCCGAACGTTGGCTCTGGTCCAGATATAAAAATATCAGCTCTGTGGGATTCTAACACCGAAGATATAGATATAGAGAATCCACTTACGACTGGTACTATTGTCGGAATTGCTACTGCTACTAAAATAAAAGTAACTGATTTGGCGGATGTGTCATTATCCATAACTGATCCCAATGATGGGAGCCTGAATGTTGTTGGAGATTATTATCGAGGCGATACTTGGAACGACCTTACAAATTTTACTCCACTTTTGAATAAAGGGCAGGCGCTAGGAGCTATATATGGTGGAGAATTAGATACTGGCAGTGGCGACGGATTATATATTAATATATCTAGTGGCAATGGATACTTAATGACAGGGGATTCACCTGATGACCATGCTACTTTTATCGAATGGGATGACACGGCGCTTCTTTTGCCTGCATCTACTTCCTCTTATATTTATGTAGATGATGACGAGCACGTTCATTCGGCGGATACCCTGCCGGATTTTTTTAAGACAATTATTCTAGGTAAAGTGCAAACTTCTGCTACAGGAATTTTATTTATACAAGATATCATAGTCGAAGCCAATCAGATGGTGAGTCGTCTTGATAGAACTTTAAGGTCGGGATTCGGTCCAATTTATTCATCGGGCTCCCAGCTTGCAGAAACTGGTATCCGTGAGCTAAATATTACTCAGGGTAAATACTATTATGGCACCCATGAATATACTCCTCCAGAAGAAAATACAATTGGATGGACCGCTTGGTATTATAATGGAAGTTCGTGGGTCACTGTCGCGCAGAAACAAGTAGACAAAGATAATTATAATAATCTTGCCTCTGGTTTGTCGGCATTAGGAGCTGGGAATTATACAAAACATGCTTTTTATCTTGCGAATGATAACACAACTGGGCATACGACTTACCAATTAGTTTATGGTTCTAGTAATGAGGCTGATCCTGCTAACACTGAATTACCTAATCCCCCTGGCTTTTGGACTAGCAATATAGTAAGAGTTCAGTCTATTTTGGTCAGACAAAGTTCTGCTACTATAATTGAGTTTGAAGACTTAACACCTAAATTAAGTTTTGTTGCTCCGGCGACAACGACCATAACTCAGCACGCTTTACTTGGTGGCCTTGCAACTGGTAATGATCATCCACAATATTTGCGAAGAGATGGCACTAGTACTATGGTTGATAATTTGGATGTTGGCGGGAACGACATTGTTGGTGTTGGTTTGGTGGATGGTATAGATGTTGGAGATCATTCATCTCGGCATAATCCAAATAGCGGGACCGATCCTTTGTCTACGTCTTCTGCGGTTTCTATTGGGATAGGAACTACCAACACAGAAGGCAATGATCCATCTTTCGCCAGAAATGATCATACGCATTTAATTGAAAACGCGCCAGTGTCTGCCGGAGCCTATGGAACTGATCCAACATTTGTAGACAATGGCAATGGCACGGCAAATATCGGAGCTGGAGACTATTTATTATATACTACAACCGATTTTACTGGACCATTGACTAAATATTCAATTGCAGCATTATCTAATGCTGCTTTTACAGAAGGTGTAACTAGTTATGTCGTTGTCAATTATAATGGTGGCTCACCAGAGTATCAGGTTATCACGAATGTTGAATTGATTACTGAATCAAGTATTCTTCCGGTTTTTACTGTCTTTAGGCACGGCACCACGCTGCATTATATTGATTGGGATAGAATGGCCGATGGTATGGTTAACAAAATACACCAGCGGATGGTTAAAACTGACAGAACTGCAAGAGAATCAGGATTGGCGCTGTCTGAATCTGGAACTCGCGTTGTAGAAATTAGTGAAGGCAAGTTCTGGTATGGTGGTGTTAGAACCACTGCTGCCGCTTTTTCATCTGACACTGATATGTGGCATTTTTGGAAACATGTTGCTACTGTTTGGACGATAGATTTAACAACAACTGCATATAATAACTCTCAATATGACAATGGAACGAATCTGGTAAATTTAACAGCTGATTATTTTACGGTTAACTGGGTATATAGAGGCATTGAAAGCACGGCTCATGCCCATTATATTTTAGGTGACGCTGAATATGCTTCAATTTCTGCAGCAATAGAATCACAGCCACCAGCATCTCTTCCACCTATGATATCATCAAGTGCTTTTTTGGTCGGTAGAATTATTATTAAACAAGGACAAAACACTGCTTCTGGCACTACTGGTAAAATTGAGAGTGCATTCACGGTTAAATTTGTTCCTGTTCCAATCAATAGCCATAATGAATTATATTCTTTGCAAGGTGGAACTGCTGCTGAATATTATCACTTAACAAATGCCCAACATACTGGTCTAACATCGTTTACTGGTGATAGGGCAATTGTAAGTAATGCTGGCGGCACAACTTTGTCTTCCAGCGCTGTGACAGCAACTGAACTGGGATATGTTTCCGGTGTCACATCTTCGATTCAGACTCAACTGGGAACCAAAACAACAGCTGTTAGTCCTTCTGTGGCAGATAATTTTGTGTCGTTTTCTAATATAACTGGCGGGCAGAAAGATAGTGGTAAAAAGGACACTGATTATGTTCATGTTATAGGCAATGAGAATATAGCAGGTATCAAGACGTTCACTAACAGCATTTCTGTTACTCAAAACCAATTTTTTCCTGTAGTGTCTCTGTCTCTGACGGCCGGCGGAGCGAACGATGATGTTGTTATTGGCAATGGAACATTTTTCAGAGTAACACTTGTAGGCACGGGCAACTTCACAGTTTCAGGTTTTGCTGGCGGTGCCGATGGAAGAAGAATAATTGTATTTTATCCCAACACGACGGGGGATAGAATGACCATTGTTAATGATGCCACATCGGTTGCTGCCAATAGAATTTATACGTGTACTAGTGGCAACATCCTGACAGCAGCCGGAACAGGATCAAGGGGTATCTTTGAATTTATATACAGTGGGACGGATTCCAGGTGGATTTTAATTAGTTACATTCAATAATGGCTTGACATTGGCGCAGCATGTGGTATACTATAGCAGGAAGCACGGACCTGACTAGGAGCACTAAATTGTTGCTGAACAAAAAAGCAGTCCGACAATTTATCCTTGATAAAATATCTGAGCGGCGACCACATCTCAAAATTGACAGAGTTTATAAAGACGTTTATAACAATTTAGATGCCAAGATTAGGAGAATTATCCTGGCAGAGATTGATAGGCATCCCACAGTAGGAAAAACTTTCCGCATAGAACCTCTGCTTTGAATATGGTATAATATATAGAAGGAGGCAAAATTAATGAACAGAAAAGTTCCTTCCTCAACCAGAGAAGGGAAAAAGTCCATCCAAGTTAATCAAATCACCTTTCTACGACTCAATAAAAAGAAATCATTCCAAGTAAGATTTTTGGCGCCTTTGTGCAGACCTGTTTTTTCAGTGGTCTCTCCATTTACGGATTATTGTTCGTTCGTCATTGATCGTGCGGATAATAAGATTAAAATGTTCGAATTCAGCGGTTCTATTTTTGAGTGCTTAAAATCTTTCATGGAATCCCGAGGGTATTGCACAGAAATCGAGGACCCGGGTGATTCAATTCATGGTGGAGAATGGGAAATCTATTGGGACAGAGTCACAAAACAATGGTTGGCTCGTGTAATTCGCATGGAAGAATTATCTAAAAAAGATCGAAAATTAATACATCAATTTGTTTCTGACGTATCGCAGCCATTTGTTAAGTACGAGCACTTAATCAAGGACATGATTGAACCAGTGTGCGACCGCACAGAGAACCTAATACCGCTGCACTAAACTTATTTTTAGTTGACTTTTGGCTACTTGATGCTATAATAGTGGGTAGCGTTGTCGAAAAACCCAGAACAAAAAAGGAAGGCAAGATGAATCAGGCAGATTTGAGAGTGGCAATTGAATCGGCAATTCAGGAAAAGTGCATGTCTAGCATTCCGTTTACTGGCCTGTGTATCAGTAAACCTATTATCGAAAAGAATCCAGAGCTTCGACATAAGCGAGACGTGAAGCCAATTATCGATGATATGTGGGCAAATGGGAGTATGGTGGGCGTTGATGAGGATGGCATTGCAGATATTCCATATACCCGATCCATGATCGATGTGGCAGGTGGGAAGTATCAGGCGTGGCTATATCACAGCCCTAATTTTGACCCCGCGAATTTTAGTGAAACAGATTTGTCTCTGTCTCGCAAGAAGCCTGATCCTGTGGATGTTGATGCTGAGTTGGGATCGGTTACTCCAACTACTGCTGCTCGATTTCTTGACCTGAGCGAAGAGGATGACAATTCCCCTTTTGAGTGTAAAGCCCAGGATAGAAGGGCTTGTCTTAATATTCCCCGTGCTGCAATCAGAATGTTGAAGTGGAAGCAAGGAGATCATCTAGTTGTTACTTCATCTGCATCACCTTATAGTTTTAAGGTTAATAAGGTGAGAAGGACCCAGCCATTTAATCAGATCGTTGACAAGGAAGGTAGAGTGCGATTGCACGGCATTTATCCGTCTTTGCCTGCGAAAGTTACCGTAAAAAATAAGGAAATATTGGTATGGAGCTGATCGTTTGCTGGGGGATTTCTTAACTAAAAAGAGCTACCAAAAATAAAATGAGACGTAATATATCTCGATCCGGTTCAGTCCGGCGAGAAAAACACGATAGGTATCAGATTAAAAATTGGGTAGATAGGCTGCCCGATGTTCCATGTTTTGTTTTGGGCAATGCACCAAGTATTTTAGACCACGACATATCTCTACTTGAAAACTATTTTACCATAGGTATTAATCGTGCGTTTAAATTGATTGATCCAACAGTTTTGCTGTGGCAAGATGCTAGTTTTTGGAGAACAGAGTATTATAATATCCATAATTTGCAAGCACTAAAAATAGCCAGGGATACTGCCGACCCTAGACGATTATATTTCAATTTTCATTTGAAAGGCGATTATAAATTTGCCAATCCGAAACAGTCTCATATTTTATATGGCAGAGGCAGTTCCGGACCTATTGCGATCCAACTTGCATATGCTCTTGGGTGTAGACCAATAGTTCTACTTGGCATGGACTGTCAAACGGATGATCAAGGTAGAGGAGATTTCTATGGTAACAATAGATTTTGGCTACCCCACACCCTCGATAGTTGCCAGAAGGGGTTAGAATTTATTAGAAAAAACTGTCCAGTGGAAATAATATCGTGCGGGAATTCGCCCTTGTGGGATCGAAGGGAATTATCGGATGTGTTAAAAAGCCTAAAAGTAAAACCAATGGGTAGGCAGCAATATATCGCTCAACTATCTGCTTTTTAATTGACAATCTCGGAATTTGTGTTATACTTTACAAGTACGAAAAGGAGAATGGTCGTGCCATTTTACAAAATCACAAATGAAGCTGAAACACACAACGGCTTGAAATACAAGACAGGATTAAACGTAGACCCCCTACCTTTCAATCCTCACGGAGATTGTGAGCCAGGTGGCATTTATTACACTGATGCTAGAAATATCTTTCATTTCCTCAACTATGGTCCCTGGATCAGAGAGGTTATACTACCCAAAGACGCTCAAGTTTATCAAAATCCTGGCACCCCTCTAAAGTGGAAAGCAGATAAAGTTAAGTTAGGACCACGCCATAAGTGGAGTAGTGTAGAAGTTCTCAAGAGTCTTATCAAAGAGGGTGCGGATATACATACTAATGATGATTATGTTTTGAGATGGGCTGCTGAAAGTGATCATCTAGATGTGGTAAAATACCTGGTTAAAAACGGCGCTGATATACATGCTTGGAATGATTATGTTTTGAGATGGGCTGCTTGTAATGGTCATCTAAATGCGGTTAAATATCTCGTTAAAAATGGCGCTAATATACACTCTGGGGGTGATTGGGTTTTGATGT